>OBAH01000089.1_pt1 | contig 88543 bp, 69 predicted proteins | sample 1517491 | NCBI WGS metagenome assembly OBAH01 (sample SAMN04571697, study PRJEB22368) | human gut metagenome | biome: human gut; material: stool | host: Homo sapiens | place: Luxembourg | collected 2012-08-03
AATATACAGAATTCCAATGATTTCAAAGAACAAAAGATGTGTATAAAGGGTAGGGCACCGCCCTGGGTGTACGGATAGATATAGTCCAAACGCCCTGTAAGGGCAAAAGCATTGATAATTAACGCTTTTGCCCTTACAGGGCGCATTGGTTTTTGCAATACTTTTACCCAGGGCGGTAGTCTGGGTACATAGCATTCAATAAACATTGCGCCCTGTAAGGGTAACTCTATTGAGCCACTGAGAGTTGCCCTTACAGGGCGTTAGATTTAATATACCCTTTTCACCCAGGGCGTTGCCCTTGGCTGTGGAGGTCATTGGGCTTTCAGCCCGCATTCTTTGAGTTTTGACACTCACTCCTCCTACAGATAACTGTGTTTCGCTGTCGTTTTGAAAAGGAGTCCTTTTGGGTTGCAAAACGAATCCTTTTGGTGAGCAAAAGGGGTCCTTTTGAAGGGCAAAAGGACAACTATTGGAAGGCAAAAGGAGTCCTTTATATTTAGGGGTGAATTTCCTCTGATTTCAAATAGTAGGAGAAGGGTGCAGTCAAATGTCAGTTATACGGGCTGAAAGCCCAATAAGCTCATAGCCCAAGGCAGCACCTTGGGTGTGCGGATTGAAAAAAGCAAAACGCCCTGCAAGGGCAAAAGCATTGATAATTAACGCTTTTGCCCTTACAGGGCGCATTGTTATTTGGGATACTTTTACCCAAGGCGCTGCCTTGGGCTATGAGCTTATTGGGCTTTCAGCCCGCTTTGTTAGACTTTTGATACACCCTCCTCTTACATAAGACAACGCCCAATCAATGATGAATACAATTTGATTGGCATAGCCGAATATTCACGGATGAGCCTAAAAAAAAACGCAATCTGAAGCCTTAACTTATAATAAAATGCGCCCAGTAAATGCAAAAGCATTGCCAATTATCGCTTTTGCACTTACTGGGCGCATTGTTTTATTAGGGTTTATCTTGTGCGTCAGACGGGAGTATGACGTGAAAGCTGATTAACCTAATTGGGGGTTATTGAATATTTTGTTCTCCCCATAAGACGGTTTCTTGAGAGAGGATGGGGCGAACTTCGTATTCAGTGCTGGGATTATCTTCTTTAAAAGGATATACATAGAAAACTTTATCATCCCCATGAAAATTCACTGTAGTTCCATGACCTTTCACCAAATCGTCTGAAACCCAGAATTTACCTGATACATAACCTTGGGTAATTTTACCGTCACCAGAAAGGAACAATTCATTTGCGGTATATCCCGGTTGTTTACCCGTTAATTTAAATCCATGTTTATTATTCTTGTCCTCATAAGTACCTTTGAGTATTTCTGTATTTAGTAAGCCATTACTAACAATGGCCTCTACTTCACCAAGTGAAGGTGTACGCCAGTTCTTTCCCCATACATATTTGTCGCCAGTCTTGCTTGCCTCGGTCCAATTCATAATTTTAGCTACATTCACAATAGCAAATCTCGGACCACCAATCCACATCTGAACCCATCCTATTTTCTCTGTCTTACCATTGATGGTTGCAGTAGCAGTACCAGTAGTCGGACCGGTAGTAAGCGTATAGTATCTGCCAGCAGTCAAGCCTGCTGTTTTTGTGGTCTTGATATGGTTTTCGTCATTTGTATTGTACACCGAAATCTTCACCCCAGCAGGAACTATGACATAATAGATGCCGGCATTGCCAGTGCTCTCTTTAGTGAATACCGAAACCTTAGTGTCGCTTTTCACTACATCGTAGCCAGCCTCATTCTTCTTAGCCTTCAGACCCGACACATACTTGCCGTCAGCGGTCTTCAGATAGATGTCGCACGGACCATAGTTGTCCACCTTAACGATGCGGAGCACGGCTGCCTGGGCTTTCATATTGATGGTGAGGCCTTCGGCACCGGTTGTAGCTGTGGTTGTAGCACCTGCCAAAGCGTAGAACTTAGCAGCAGAAGCTTCTGTGCCTTCTTGATTGGTGAGGTCGATGTCGGTGTCTGGATAATAGGCATACCAGGTAGCGTCAGTATTGGTAGCCTTAGCGTCAGCGCACGAGAAATTAGCACCGCTCTTGGTGAATGTGTAATAGTTTCCTATTAAGTTGTTGCCAACCTGAACCTGGTCGTTGTCTGTATATGTGAATTTCCATGTACTACCGTATGTGTCATTTGGCTCGAATGTGGCGCGTGTGTCATCCTGCTCTACATTGGCAATAAGGGTCATGCCCTTGCCCTGACCGTTGTTTGAATCGTCGTTGTCGTTGGTGATGTCGCTGCTGCACGATGTGAAAATAGTGGCTACAGCAGCCAATGCTAATAATAAAGTCTTTTTCATTACCTTTTGTAATTCTTATTGCTCTCTTTGTGTTATCTTACTACTTACTTATCGTTTTTCTTAAGCGTTGTTAGATTTTTTACTCCCAAATACCTTTTTCTTCGTCGCCTGATGTGATTTCATTATCGTACGTAAAATCACCTGGTGTAGAAGCCTCACCGCTTCCGGCAAGAATTGCCTGCGGTTCAAACATAATGATACTAATCTGGGGGGCCAGATACTTCTTCTTGCTCATAACTTAAAAACAAATTGAATTAAATAGTTAATTAAAATCTTGTCGTATAACAGTAAAAAAATACTCTCTTTTAAAACTATATAGAAACATTATCATTTTACGTCTTAATTTATTCGGATACAAATTTACAAAAATTCCAGCATATAACAATGGTTAATAAGCATCTTTAACACAATGGGTTAAGGATTTGCCTAAGAAACTGACGGGCACGAAAAAAGGCGCAACCCCAATTTCTTGGAATTGCGCCTTGATATAGTTGAATCAGCGATATTATTTCACTTCAACTGCCTCTGCCATTGCAGCCTCTTCCTTCTTGACCTTACGGCCGAGAGTGATATAAGCTACCGGAGCAGCGATAAAGATAGAAGAGAGTGTACCGAAGATTACACCGAGCAGCATAGCGAATGAGAAGCTGCGTGTGCTCTCGCCACCGAAGCAGAAGATACAGAGCAATACGATGAGCGTAGAGAGTGATGTATTAATGGTACGCGCGAGGGTTTCGTTCAGCGACTTGTTGAAGAGCTCCTGCAGATCCATCTTCTTGTGCAGTGTCAGGTTCTCACGGATACGGTCGAATACCACCACCTTATCGTTGATAGAGTAACCGATAACGGTAAGGATAGCACCGATGAAGGTCTGGTCAACCTCAAGCGAGAACGGAACAACGTCCCACAGCAGTGAGAAGAAACCTATAACGATGGTTGCGTCGATGGCAAGTGCTACGGTAGAACCGATAGAGAATGCCACGTTGCGGAAACGTATCAAAATGTAGAGGAAGATAGCGGCGAGGGCGATGATCACTGAGATGATGGCACCGTGAGTGATGTCCTTAGCCACAGCCGGACCTACCTTTGTAGACGATACGATTGAACCGCCTGCGCGAACGTCAGGGTTCTTGAATGCCTCAACGCTGCTCTGTGTAACGAGACCAGCACCGTGCAGACCCTTGTAGAGGATGTTCTCCACTTCGTTGTCTACAGCCGGATTGTTCGACTCAATCTTATAGTTGGTTGATATACGTATGGTCTTGCCGTCAGTACCGAGTGCCAGGGCGTTGACAGTAGCACCCTTGAACTGGGGCACGAGCGCTGCCTTGACTTCCTCAGGCTGTACCTGCTTCTCAAGCACTACAACATAGTTGCGACCACCAGTGAAGTCGATACCCTTGCTCAAGCCACGGATGGCGAAGCTGGCAATCATAACTACGATGATAGCGGCGAAGATGCCGAACGACTTCTTGCAGCCAGACATGAAGCCATAGTTCTTGTTCGCCATGAAGTTGCGCGAAACCTTGGTAGAGAAGGTCTGCTTTGTCCACTTGTCGTGAGCCAGACGGTTCTCGTAAACGAGACGTGTCAGGAACACAGCGGTGAAGAACGAGCAGCAGATACCGATGATAAGTGTGGTAGCGAAGCCGCGGATAGGACCTGTACCGAACACATACAGAATGATACCTGTGAGGATTGATGTCAAGTTAGAGTCGAAGATGGCTGAGAAAGCGTTGCTGTAGCCCAGAGCCAGAGCCTGCTTTGTGCCGAGTCCCTTCTTGAGTTCCTCCTTGGTACGCTCGTAGATGAGCACGTTGGCATCCACAGCCATACCCAGGGCAAGCACGATACCGGCGATACCAGGCATTGTGAGTGCAGCCTGGAACGATGCCATGATACCCATTGTGAAGAAGAGGTTGAGCAAGAGAGCACCGTTGGCAACCATACCCGGGATGAAGTCGTACATCACAACCATGTAGATCATCAGGATGATGAAGGCTACGATGAACGAGATGAAGCCCTGCTGGATTGACTGTGCACCGAGTGTAGGACCTACTACTTCCTCCTGAACGATGTGGGCAGGAGCCGGCATACGGCCAGACTTCAATGTGTTGGCCAAGTCCTTTGTATCTTCGATAGTGAAGTTACCCGAGATTGACGACTGACCGCCAGATATTTCACCGTTAACACGAGGTGCTGAATATACTGTTCCGTCAAGAACAATGGCGATAGCCTTGCCTACGTTGGCCTTGGTGAGGGCTGCCCAGCGGCGTGCACCGTCAGAGTTCATCGTCATAGAAACCTCAGGAGTACCCGTAAGGTTGTTGAACTGGTCCTTGGCATCGGTCACAACGTCGCCCTCGATAGGAGCGCGTCCGTTAGATGTAGTAACCTTGATGGCATAGAGCTCATAAACGTTCTTGGCCTGGATGCCGTCGGCTGGCTTAGCGCCCCAAAGCAGACGGAGGTCAGAAGGGAGCACCTGCTTGGCGATGGCAGAGTAGATGATCTTGTTGACAGCAGCTGTGTCGCGTGCCGAAGCATAACCTACGAGGCTCAATGCACCGCTACCAGTAGGCTGGAATACAGAGAGGAGCGGGTGCTCCTTCTTTGCCTGTGCAAGCTGTGAAGAAGTCTCCTTAGTGTCAGTAGCCTCGTCTGCGCTCTTCTTGAGCTGGAGCTTGGCACCTGACTTGACCTCAGCAGTAGCCTTAACGGCAGCAGCTGTATCGGCAGCTGTTGTGTCAGCCACTTCTTTCTTGCCCGAGAGGGCTGCAGCCGCGCGCTGGTCGAGCTGCTGGAGATAAGGAATGATTTCCTCAGAGTTGTATGTCTCCCAGAACTCAAGGTTTGCGCTACCCTGGAGAAGCTTACGAACGCGCTCCGGCTCGTTGATACCCGGCATCTCGACCATGATACGGCCCTGCTGGCCTTCGAGCTTCTGGATGTTAGGCTGAACAACACCGAACTTGTCGATACGTGTACGTACCACGAGGAACGAGTTGTCGATAGCTGCCTGAACTTCGTCGCGGAGCACCTTTTCTACCTGCTTGTCGGTAGAGTTGGGCGACACCTTGCCCTGGAGCTGCTGTGTAGCGAAAATCTCAGAGAGGTGATGTCCCGGAGCGTTCTTCTTGTAAGCGTTGATGAAAAGAGTGATGAAATCGCTCTGCGACACCTCGTGCTCGGCACGTGCTTCCTTCATCGACTTGGTGAAGGCAGCGTCTGTCTTGTGGTCGGCGAGGTTCTCGACTACGTCAGGAACGCTCACTTCGAGGATTACATTCATACCGCCCTTGAGGTCAAGACCAAGTCCGATCTGTGTCTCGAGGCACTTCTGGTATGAGTAGAGCCCGAGGAACTTCACAGAGTCCTTGTAGTCCTGCTGTGCTATTGGGTCCTTTATCTTCGCAGCCTGGCTGTCATAGTATTTAGTGGCAGCCGAGAACGAGAGATAAAAGATACTTGCAAGCGTCAGAAGGACGGCTGTTACAATTACAATACCTTTGTTCTGCATTTTGATTTTTATTTTTTGTTATTATTGTTTTTCTTTGTTAATATTGTTTTTATTAAGCATAGATAGCGTGCAAAGTTACTGATTTTCTTTCGTTTTGCGAAATTTATAGCTTTATTTATTTAGTTTAAGGCGCAATATTAGGCAGTTGGCACGGGTCGGGACTACTTGCCCAGGCTATGAAGACGAGCTGAATGAAGCCTGATTAGTAGGTTTGGGGCAGAGCGGGTTGCTCGCTCAGGAGGGTGTCAAAACCCAAATAAAGCGGGCTGAAAGCCCAATTTCCTCCATAGCCCAGGGCAACGCCCTGGGTGAAAAGGTTTGTTGAGTCTGTCGCCCTGTAAGGGCAACTCTATTGAGCCACAGATAGTTGCCCTTACAGGGCGCATTGTTTATTGAATACCATATACCCAGGGCGTTGCCCTGGGCTATAAACTTCTGCCCTTTCAGGGCGTGCTGTTTAGGCTTTTGACACATTCTCTCTTCCTACAATATCGTGCTCTCAACTCTCAATTTTCAACTTTCAACTCTCAACCTTCAACAAATCTCACCACAACACCACATCACCATCTCACCCCTTTTTCAGCCAGCAGATGATGGGATAATGGTCGGATGCCTTGATGGAGTTGTCCACATGGCAGCGGTAGGGCGTCCAGTGGTCGGAGCACATGATGTTGTCGATGCGCACATAGAAGGCGTTGTAGTGATAGCTTATGCCCGGTCCGTTGGCTGAGGCAACGTAGCAGTCGTTGAGCACCGAAGCCAGCCGGCGGCGCACGTATGATATGGGCGAATCGTTGAAGTCGCCTACGAGTATGATGCTCTGTCCCTTATGGCGCTCCACGTATTCTGCTACGGCATCGGCTTGGGGTGCGCGTATGGCGGAAGCCTCGCCCAGCTTGTGCCACAGACGGCGCGACTCTTGTTCTGCTTCGCCATTGCGTATGTCGCCCTTTATCATGGCATGGAACTTCGAACGGTCGTCGAGCGAGAGTCCGGTAGTCTCAAAATGGTTGACCACGACTATCGTTGTGTCGTCCTTGGCGGTGACGACACGGAAGGCAGCCGAGTTGTTGCCCTTCGACGCATACTCTATCTTCTCCTTGCCTACGATAGGAAAGCGGCTGTAGATGCATATCTCGTCGCCGCCCTCGGGAGAGTCGGCAGAGTCGTGATGAGGATAGAATGCCGAGAGCGTGGAGTCGGCTATCTCGCGCTTACGGCCCGTCGACCCGAACTCCTGCATGCAGAGTATGTCGGGATTCTGACGCTTTATGTAGCTGAGAATTTCGGAAGGCCCGTCGGTGTCGTCCCACGTACTGAAGTAGAACACGTTGTACGACATCACCTTTATGCTGCCTTCGGGGGTGGCGGCATTGCGGTTGAACGGCGTATATATGCGTATGGGCTGGAAACCTATCAGCAGTCCTGCCACGGGAATAAGCGCCCACCTCACTCTGAACATCAGCCAGAAGACGAGAAACGCCAGGTTGGCTACGAGGAAGACGGGGAAAAGCAGTCCTAAGTTGGCTATGAGCGGGTGTGCAGTGGGGTTGACGCGGTCGCTATAGCCTATGAGCAGCATCACCACGATGGTGGCTATGTTGGCTCCGGCGATTATCCTGAAAGTAAATTCCTTCATATTTTACGGCAGGCGTTGGCTTTATTTGCGGCTCTTGTCAAACAGCCATTGCTTCTCTTCGTTGCTCAGACTGTCGTAGCCCGAGCGTCTGATCTTGTCGAGTATGGCGTCGGTGCGCTGCTGCTCCCATCGCTTGCGCTCGTTGTATTCGGCATCCGTTTCGGGGCGTTGGGTTGTACGGTCTGTGGCGTTGCCATAGTCACGGCGCTGACGGTTATAGTCAGAAGCGTTGCGATGTGAGCGTTGCTCCCAAGCCGAGCGTAGAGAGTCGAAGAACTGCTGTCCGCCACGACGGTTGTAGTTGATGTCGGGACGGCGGCGCCAGTAGCGTATGAGGAAGAATCCTACAACCATACCTCCGAGATGTGCCAAGTGTGCCACGCCGTCGCCGGTGGTTGAGAATGCCATGAACAGCTCAATGGCTGCATAGATGAGTACAAACCACTTTGCCTTGATGGGCACAGGAAGGGGGAATATGAACAGCCGCTCTTCGGGATAGAGCATTCCGAAGGCGAGCAGTATGCCGTATATGGCTCCCGAAGCGCCCACCGTGGTCCACGCATTGAGGAACATTGCGTTGGCATTGACTACGAGCATGGTCTGCGAAAGCGTAAATCCCTGTATCTGTTCGGCGGCAAGCAGATAGAACTGTACCATCTGTGCCAGCTCCTGAAACAGTCCGGCTCCTATGCCGCAGGCGATATAATAGAACAGGAATTTGCGCGCTCCCCATGTGCGTTCGACTATGCATCCGAACATCCAGAGGGCGAACATATTGAAGAATATGTGGCTCCATCCGCCATGGGCAAACATGTATGTGAGGAGCTGATAGGCCTGGAAGTCGGGTGCAAGGATGAAGTGCAGGCCGAGAATGCTGTTGAGGTCGGCACCGATCATCTGCATCAGGTAAGTGGCAATAAACACCACTACGTTTATGATGAGCAGGTTGCGTGTTACTGTTGGAATGTTGTTCATACTTTAATGTGTTCAATTTGTTTATTAACAGGTGGCAAAATTACTAAAAATCCCCGTAAACAGGCATAAAATGGGGGTTGGGGGACGTTTTTTTCATTAAATTATGCACTTTTTCCCGATTTTTGTTTGATTTGTGAAAGGAATAGTCTAAATTTGCTTTCGGAAAGGAGTCAAACGTGTGATTTTCACCTTTTTCCGAGTTGTTTTCATTAGAATTTTCACAAACAATTTAATACTTAAAGGATTATGAACAAGACAGAATTAATTGAGAAGATAGCAGTAGGTGCTGAGTTGAGCAAGGCAGATGCCAAGAAGGCTCTTGAGGCTACAATTGAAGCAATCAAGAACGCTCTCGTTGATGGTGACAAGATCCAGCTCATCGGCTTCGGTACATTCAGCGTTTCTGAGCGTCCGGCACGCGAGGGCATCAACCCTGCTACCAAGGAGAAGATTACTATCGCAGCAAAGAAGGTTGCCAAGTTCAAGGCTGGCGCTGAGCTTGCTGACGCTATCAAGTAATACAGCAAACAGATTGTAAGAGAACTATTTTTACGACGTAAAACGGGCAGTCTGCAAAAGGAGCCCTTTTGCGTTGTAAAAGGAGTCCTTTTGGACTGCAAAACGAGTCCTTTTGGCAAGCAAAAGGATTACATTTGCAAGCCAAAAGGACTCCTTTTTTTTAGTTGATAGTTGAAAATTGGGAGTTGAGAGTTATGATTACCGATGTTTTACATTGAACATCGACATAATAGAAGCTTAAAAACATATCATAACTCTCAACTCCCAACTCTCAACTCTCAACTTTCAATTAATCCGAACATAGGTACTGTGCGAGCTTCGCTACGGCACGTGCACGGTGCGAAATGCCGTTCTTGATGTCCATACCGAGCTGTGCGAACGACTCTGTGTAGCCTTCGGGCACGAAGATGGGGTCGTAGCCGAATCCTTCGGTGCCCTGCTTCTCGGTGGAAATGGTTCCGCGTACTATGCCCTCAAATAAAATGTAGTCGGCTATGTCGTTCTTACGGGCAAGGCATATTACTGTGCGGAACTGCGCACGGCGGTCGTCGCTGCCCTCAAGACGGCTGAGCAGCTTCTGCATGTTGGCCTCCGAGTCGTGGTCGGTGCCTTCGGCATAGCGGGCAGAATGTACGCCCGGCTCGCCTCCAAGCGACGGCACTTCGAGTCCGGTGTCGTCGGCAAAGCAGTCGTAGCCGTAGTTCTCCACTACATAACGTGCTTTCTGTATGGCGTTGCCTTCAAGCGTATTGGCTGTTTCGGGTATGTCTGCATGGCAATTGATGTCGCTCAGCGACAACACTTCAAAACGATTGCCAAGTATGGAGCGTATCTCGTCGAGCTTGTGCTTGTTGTTGGTGGCGAAGACGATAGAAAAAGGAGTACCATGACCGCCCCGCAAAGCCCCACCCCCTTGCCCCTCCCCCGTAGGGAGGGGAGTAGTATGTATTGACTGGTTGTGCATATTTGTTGAGTTATATTTATTTAGATGTATTGTTTTTTTATTCGTTTGAGGAGCCTTGCATATCACTCCCCTCCCTACGGGGGAGGGGTTCGGGGGTGGGGCTTTGCGGGGGTTGAGTGGCACTTTGTGCGGGTTCGGGGGTGGGGCTTTGTGGGGTTTGAGTGGGGCTTTTTTGGCTTTGTGGGGTTTCATGCTTCTTCACCTTAACCTTTATCTGGTCGAATCCCTCGCCATATACGCCGATAACGCTACTCTGACTGACGAAGGCGCGCGGGTCGATCATCTTTATCAATCGGAAGATGAGCACCGATTCGCGCTTCTTGGCAAGCAGACATATCACCTTCATCTCCTTGCCTGTGTACCAGCCGTGGCCGTCGAGGATTGTGAGTGTATGGTCGGTCTTGCGTGTTATGGCTTCGGCTATCTTCTTGTATTCCTTCGAGAATATCATGAACTGCACCGACTGGCGCTGCACGTTCATCACATAGTCGAGCATAGTACATTCGATGACCATCGTACACAGACCGAATACCACCATCTGGCAACGCTGTGGGAACTCGCCGAAAGAGTCGATGACGAGACAGCTGCCTATGATTACAAGGTCTACCATGATGAGTACTTTGCCAAGCGAAACGTTGTAGTACTTGTTAACTACGGCTGCAATGATGTCGGTTCCGCCCGTACTGCCGTTGTTGAGGAATACTATTGCCAGCGCCGTTCCGGTGAGCATACATCCTATAATGAGCGACATGAAGTCGTTGCCCTCACCCATCAGCTTGTAGAAGGTGCCGTCGGGCTGCTCCACAATCTTCTGTGCGAGTTCGAGCAATACGGTCAGTGCAATGGTGGCATATATGGTCTTGGCAAGGAATTTCAGTCCAAGTTCCTTCAGCGCGGCTACGATAAGTATGGCATTGATGATGAAGAAAGTCCACTGAACGGGGAACTTTGTGGCATAGAAGATAATGGCTCCTATACCTGCAATACCTCCAGTTACAATTTCGTATGGCAAAAGAAAAACGGTAAATCCGAAGGTATAGAGCATCAGACCAAGTGTGATATTGAAATAATCCTTCGTTTCTTGCCAGATAATTTTACGGTCGATTGTCATTGGATTTTATAGTTAAAACATTATTTTCATTTGATTTTAAGCAAAAGAAGTCGTCAACTTAAGGGTGCGTCAAAACTCTAACAAAGTGGGCTGAAAGCCCAATGACCTCCATAGCCCAGGGCAACGCCCTGGGTGAAAAGGTTTATTGGATCTATCGCCCTGTAAGGGCAACTCTATTGCGCCACAGAAAGTTGCCCTTACAGGGCGCAATGTTTATTGATTGCTATTACCCAGGGCGTTGCCCTGGGCTATGGACTTCTGCCCCTTCGGGGCGCGCTGCTTAGAGTTTTGACGCACCCTTAAGTCGGCAACTTCCTTTGCTGTATATAAGTTATACGGAATGTCGCCGCGTATTACTTAATAACGACATTCACAATCTTCTTAGGTACAACGATCACCTTTACTACTGTCTTGCCGTCAAGATACTTCTGGCTCTGCTCGTCGGCGAGCACTGCCTGCTGTATTGCATCGTTTGTGGCATCGGCAGGAAACTTCTTCTGGAAGCGTGCCTTGCCGTTGAACGAGATGGTGAGCTGCACTTCGCTCTCTACAAGATACTTGGCTTCGAACTTAGGCCACTGTGCGTCGCATACGGTTGTCTCGTTGCCAAGCACGTGCCAGAGCTCTTCGGCAATGTGCGGAGCGAACGGTGCGATGAGCACAACGAGCTGTTCGAGCACCTGCTTGTTGCGGCACTTCTGCTGTGCAAACTCGCTTACGGCTATCATGAACGCCGAGATTGAGGTGTTGTAAGAGAAGTTCTCGATGTCGTCGGTCACCTTCTTGATGAGCTTGTGCAGAGTCTTCATGCTGTCGGCTGATGCCTCGGCATCGGCAGAAGGGAGGAAGTTGTCGGTGCGATTCTCATAGTAGAGATTCCAGAACTTCTTGAGGAAGCGGAAGCATCCGTCAATTCCGTTGGTGTCCCAAGGCTTGCTTGCCTCTACCGGACCCAAGAACATCTCGTAAAGACGCAATGTGTCGGCTCCGTATTTCTCGACAATCATGTCGGGATTGACAACGTTGAACATCGACTTCGACATCTTCTCAACTGCCCATCCGCAGATGTACTTGCCGTCTTCGAGTATGAACTCGGCATCGGCATACTCCGGACGCCATGCCTTGAAGGCTTCAATGTCGAGCACATCGGCTGAAACGATGTTCACGTCAACGTGTATCGGAGTCACGTCGTAATCCTTCTTCAGTCCGGCGCTCACGAAGACGGGAGCCTTAGAGTGGTCGTCGGAGTTGATGCGATATACGAAGTTGCTTCGTCCCTGAATCATTCCCTGGTTGACAAGCTTCTGGAACGGCTCTTCCTTGCAGCTCACGCCGAGGTCGAAGAGGAACTTGTTCCAGAAACGAGAGTAGATGAGGTGGCCCGTAGCGTGCTCGCATCCGCCTACATAGAGGTCGACGTTCTGCCAGTAATTATCAGCCTCCTTGCTTACGAGGCAGTTGTCGTTGTGCGGATCCATATAACGCAGATAGTATGCTGACGATCCGGCAAAGCCCGGCATGGTGTTGAGTTCGAGCGGGAACACGGTCTTGTTGTCTACCAAAGCCTTGTCTACCACCTGCTTCTTCTCTACGTCCCATGCCCACATCTTGGCACGTCCCAATGGCGGTTCGCCAGTTTCGGTAGGCTTGTATGTTTCGATTTCGGGCAGTTCGAGAGGCAGACACTCCTCGGGAACCATCTGCGGCATTCCGTCCTTATAGTATACGGGGAACGGTTCGCCCCAATAACGCTGGCGTGAGAAGATGGCGTCACGCAGACGATAGTTGACCTTTACGCGGCCCAATCCCTTCTCGGTGACAAACTTCTTGGTGGCAGCGATGGCCTTCTTGACGCTCAGTCCGTTGAGTGAGAAACCGTCGAGGGTCTGCTTGCCTGCAACGGGCGAGTTCTGAACGATGCCTTCCTTGGCGTCGAAACTCTCTTCGCTTACGTCGGCACCCTCAATGAGCGGGATGATAGGCAGGTTGAAGTGCTTGGCGAAAGCATAGTCGCGTGAGTCGTGAGCCGGAACAGCCATGATGGCACCTGTGCCGTATCCTGCAAGAACGTACTCTGAAATCCAGATTGGAATGTTCTCGCCGGTGAACGGATTGACGGCGTATGAACCTGAGAACACGCCCGTTACGGAGTGGTTTGCCATACGGTCGAGCTCGGTACGCTTCTTCACGTAGGCGAGATATTCGTCCACCGCTGCCTTCTGCTCGGCTGTGGTGAGCTTCTCAACGAGTTCGCTCTCGGGAGCCAATACCATGAATGTAACGCCGAAGATGGTGTCGGCACGTGTGGTGAAGATGGTGAAGTCGAAGTCCTGACCTGCCACCTTAAACCGCATCTCGGTACCTTCCGAACGTCCTATCCAATTCTTCTGTGTCTCCTTGATTGAATCGCTCCACTGTATTGTTTCCAGTCCGTCGAGCAGACGCTGTGAGTATGCGCTGGTACGCAGACACCACTGCTGCATCTTCTTCTGCACTACGGGATAGCCGCCACGCTCGCTCACACCGTTCACTACCTCGTCATTGGCAAGCACAGTGCCGAGTCCCGGACACCAGTTTACCATTGTCTCGCCCAGATAGGCGATGCGGTAGTTCATCAATGTCTTCTGCTTCTCGACGTCGTTCATAGCCTTCCACTCCTCGGCTGTAAATTCGAGGTGCTCGCTTTCGGCTACGTTCAGTCCCTCGGTGCCCTTCTCCTCGAAGCGTGCAATGAGCTTTTCGATAGGCTGGGCCTTCTGGCATGAGTTGCAGAAGAACGACTGGAACATCTTCTGGAATGCCCACTGGGTCCAGTGATAGTACTTAGGGTCGCATGTGCGGACCTCGCGGTCCCAGTCGAAAGAGAAACCGATGTTGTCCAACTGCTGACGATAGCGTGCTATGTTGGCAACGGTAGTCACCTCAGGGTGCTGTCCTGTCTGAATGGCATATTGCTCGGCAGGGAGTCCGTAGGCATCGTAGCCCATAGGGTTGAGCACGTTGTAGCCCTCAAGACGCTTGAATCGTGCGTAGATGTCGGATGCTATATATCCGAGCGGGTGGCCTACGTGCAGACCGGCTCCCGACGGATAGGGGAACATGTTGAGTACATAGAACTTCTGCTTGTTAGGGTCCTCTGTGGTGTGATAGGTCTTGTCTGCCACCCACTGGGCTTGCCATTTCTTCTCGATTTCTCTGAAATTGTATTCCATTGTATCTTTTTTTAGCTATTTATTTTCAGTTTTATGCAAAGTTACGACTTTTAGCTTATAATAAATATAATTATGTGGAAAAAAGTGTAATCAAACAAAAAAGCCTTGCTCCGATTAAGAAGCAAGGCTTTTTCTGTTGTCCCAGGCGGATTCGAACCACCACAAACAGAACCAAAAACTGTTGTGCTACCATTACACCATAGGACAATGTGGCTGCAAAGGTAATAAAATTTCGCTTTGCAACCAAATTTTTCGGATTATTTCACTGTGATGAGATAATAATTCTTCTTGCCGCGCTGTACGAGTAGATACTTGCCATCGATGAGGTCTTCGGCTGTGACTACACGGTCGAAGGCTGCGAGCTTCTCCTTGTTGAGCGATACGCCACCACCCTGAACGAGCTTGCGCATCTCGCCCTTTGAGTTGAACACCTTAACGTCGTCGCGTGTGAAGAGGTCGACTGCGGGCTGTCCGAGCTGGTCGGCAGGCAATGTGAAGTGTGGCACTCCCTCGAAGATGGAGAGAAGTGTTGCCTCGTCGAACTTCTGCAGTGTTTCCTTGGTTCCCTTGCCGAAAAGGATGCTTGATGCTTCCTGTGCCATTTCGAGGTCTTCGCGTGAGTGTACCATTGTGGTAACTTCCTCAGCCAGGCGCTTCTGCAGAGTACGACGGCCCGGATCCTCGTTGTGTTCGGCTATGAGAGCGTCGATTGTCTCCTTGTCGAGGTCGGTGAATATCTTGATGTACTTCTCGGCTTCGACGTCGCTGACGTTGAGCCAGAACTGATAGAAGGCGTAAGGTGTGGTGCGATTGCGGTCGAGCCATACGTTGCCGCTTTCGGTCTTGCCGAACTTCTTGCCGTCGCTCTTGGTGATAAGCGGACATGTGAGGCAGTAGGCTTCGGCTTCGTTGCCGAGTGTACGGCGGATAAGCTCAGTTCCGGTGGTCATGTTGCCCCACTGGTCGTTGCCTCCGAGCTGCAGGCGTACGCCATACTTCTGATACTGATAGAGGAAGTCGTAACCCTGAAGCAGCTGATATGTGAATTCGGTGAATGAGAGTCCGTCGCGAGCCTCGCCGTTGAGACGCTTCTGTACGGAGTCTTTCGCCATCATATAGTTTACGGTGATGTGCTTGCCTACCTCGCGTGCGAAGTCGAGGAAGGTGAAGTCCTTCATCCAGTCGTAGTTGTTGACGAGCTCGGCCTTGTTAGGCTCGTTGCCGTCGAAGTCGAGGAACTTAGCCACCTGTTTCTTAATGGCCTCCTGATTGTGGTAGAGTGTCTTCGAGTCGAGCAGGTTACGCTCCTGGCTTTTGCCCGAAGGGTCGCCAATCATACCCGTTGCACCGCCTACAAGGAGGTATGGCTTGTGGCCACAACGCTGGAGGTGGCGCAGCATCATGATGCCGCAGAGGTGTCCGATGTGAAGTGAGTCGGCAGTAGGGTCGGTGCCAAGATACGCAGACACCATGTGGGTGTTGAGATATTCCTCAGTACCCGGCATAATCTGCGCGAGCATGCCGCGCCAGCGCAGTTCTTCAACGAAATTTTTTGCCATTTTATTGTTGTTATTATTGTTCTGAGCCTTACTGGGGCTTGTTGGGGCTTGTTGGGGTGCAGGGCCTTACTGAGCCTACTAAGCCTTACTGGGCCTTTGCTGAGCCTTTGATAGGGGCTTTTATTCAAAACTCAAAATTCAAAACTCAAGATTCCACTTACGGCACCGGGTCGTAGCCCGAGCCTCCGAACGGATTGCATCTTAGGATGCGCCATATGGAGAGTGCCATGCCCTTGAAGAATCCGTGCTTGAGCAATGCCTGGCGTGCGTATTCGGAGCATGTGGGCTGAAACCGGCATGAAGCCGGGGTGTAGGGAGTGATGAATTTCTGATAGAATCTGATGGGTTGTATCACAATCCAGGCGAGTATGCGTGAGATTCGGTTCATTGCGGGGTGTTTTTATTGTCATTTGCCGACAGCTTCTCAACGAGTCGGGTAAGCAGATTGGCCATGCGCTTCATCACTTCGGCTGTGGGCAGAAGCCGGTCGGATGTCCAGATGAAGCAGAGCGAAACTGTCTTGTCGGCTTTCTGTGTGAGATGGTTGACGAGTATGTGCTTGTTGAGCCGGTAGGCTTCGCGCACCTGACGCTTGACGTAGTTGCGCTTGACGGCGCGCTTGAAGTAGCGCTTGGGCACACTCACCATCATCTGCGCCATGGGCTGATGTCCGTCAGAAGGCTGTGAGTCTGTCTGTCGGCTGTCGGCCATGTACACCATACGCAGCGGTGAGGCTGTCATAGCCTTTGATCCGCCTCCGCGAAAGAGGCGGTCAATCTGCTTTTTGCTGTTAATGCGCTCCGACTGTGGGAGGCTGTATTTGGATGTTGTCATGTTAACATCTCAACTTACTTGTTGTTCTCCAGATAGTGCTGCAGCGCTCCTGTCATCGAAGGGAATTCCTTGGTGGGTGCTTCGAGGTCGAGTCGGTAGCCGGCATCGGTCACGGCCTTGGCTGTAGCGGGTCCGAATGTGGCGATGCGAACGTCGCCCTGAGTGAATTCAGGGAAGTTCTTGGTGAACGCCTTGATGCCTGAAGGGCTGAAGAATACGAGCATGTCGCAGTCGAACGACTTGGCTTCTTCTTCGGTGAAGTCGTTGCTTACGGTGCGGTACATCACGCATTCCTTATGGTGTAGTTTCTTGGCGTCGAGCAGGCGTTCGATGTCGTCGTTGTGTACAGAGCTGAGCGGCACGAGATACTTTTCGGTCTTGTGCTTCACCATGGTTGGTATGAGCGAGTCGATCTTGCCGGTTGTGCCGAAGAACACTTTGCGCTTGCGGTACTGCACGTACTTCTGTATGTAGAGTGCGATGGTTTCGGTGACGCAGAAGTATTTCATGTCCTCGGGGATTGTGATGCGCATCTCCTTGGCGAGGTTGAAATAGTTGTCGATGGCGTGGCGCGATGTGAAGACTACGGCTGTGAAGTCCAGCAGGCTGATCTTCTGCTGGCGGAATTCTTTGGGACTCAATCCCTCGACCTTGATGAACGGGCGGAACACGAGTTCTACGCCAAAGTCCTTGGCGATATCGAAGTAGGGTGATTTCTCGCTTGACGGTTCGGGCTGGGATATCAGAATCTTCTTAATCATTTCTCTTTGTATATGTAAGTATGTCGTGATTATTCGTAATTGTCATTGTGCCTTTGGGGCGAGGGGTGCGGGGCTTGTTGAGCAGGCGTTTTGTCAGTAATCCACCTTCAGGTTTGCCGTTGTTATCATGAGTGCTCCGATGAGCATCGCAAGGGGTATTATTTCAAGTGTGCAAAAGTACAAAAAAATTTGCAGAGAATGGCCTCCGTTTCTGAAAAAGATGAGATATGACTTGTAAAGCGACAGCAATTTGAATATGCCGAGCACTATGGCGGTGCTGAGGAGTGTCGTGTGTACGGGCATATCGAAGTAGGCCCGCAGCATCACTATAGGGAATATGCATACTCCCTCCATTGCGAGCAGGAAGAGGAACGACTTCATCCACAGGTCGTTGCGGCGCCGGTCGAAGAACACCCATCCTGTGACGCTGTATGCCACGGCTTTGAGCATGGCGTATGCGGTGATGATGGCTGCGAACACTCCGATGGCCTGGTATTGGTCGATGATGAATGTGTCAGTGATGTTGCGCTGTACGTAGAAGAAGAATATGAGTGCCATCAACAGGCTGCTCTGGAGCACGAGGAAGAGCTGGAAACGCAGTTCGCCTGATGTCTCGCTGATGGATGTCAGCTTCTCGTTGTGGGGCGGACGGAAGAAGTCTTTGGCCTGGCGCAGTATGAATCCTTTGGACTTGGCGTAGGCTATGAGGGCGAGCACGAAGCATCCGAGCAGCAGTAGTGTTATGACGTTGTCGCGCGCTATGCTGTAGGGTACGGGGTCGCCTGCCACTCCGAGTCGTCCGCCGAAGAGTTCGGGATGGAAGAAGGGCTTGCCGGTGAAGTACGACTCGCGGTAGTACTTGGGCATGTTCACGTCGCGCCACGACTTGCCCTTGCTGTGTCCGGGCAGATGCAGCGTGTCGGGCTGCTGGCTCCATGTTATCTCCGAGGGTTTGATATTGGCCTGAATGGCAGAGTCTTGCTGCTCGGGTGTGGCGTTCCGCGGCAGCCACGACAGCACTTGTGCGGGCGTGGGCTGAAAGTGCTGGCGCTGCTGGGGTGCGGCTACGGGCTGTCCGTCCTCGCCGAGCACTATTTCCTCTACGTGTATGGAGTCAGAAGCTGTGTGAATCATTTAATTGTGGGTTGGTTGGTATATGTTTGCCGGGCATGCCTTATGGCACACCCGGCTTGAAGTGTTACAGTCCGAATTCCTTCTTGATGTCGTCGACGCGGTCGAGCTTCTCCCATGTGAAGAGTTCGAGCTTCATGACCTTGGTGTCGTGGTAGCGCGATGTGAATGTCTTCTCGACAATCTCGTTCTTGCGTCCCATGTGTCCGTAGGCTGCTGTCTCGCGATAGATGGGCTGGCGCAGCTTGAGTGTGCGCTCGATTGCTTTCGGACGGAGGTCGAAGAGCTTGCTTATCTTCTGCGCTATCTCGGCGTCGCTCATCTGTACGCGTGAGCGTCCGTAGGTGTTGACATAGATGTTGACGGGCTCTGCCACGCCGATGGCGTAGCTCACCTGCACGAGCATTTCGTCGGCTACGCCTGCCGCTACCATGTTCTTGGCTATGTGGCGTGCGGCGTATGCTGCCGAGCGGTCTACCTTAGAGGGGTCCTTGCCCGAGAACGCTCCGCCGCCGTGTGCGCCCTTGCCGCCGTATGTGTCGACGATGATCTTGCGTCCGGTGAGTCCGGTGTCGCCGTGAGGTCCGCCGATGACGAACTTGCCGGTGGGGTTGACGAAGTACTTGATGTCGTCGCCGAAGAGTGCGAGCACCTTCTCGCTGTGTATCTCGGCCTTGACGCGTGGCATGAGGATGTTGAGCACGTCGTCCTTGATTTTGGCGAGCATGCGCTCGTCGTCGTCGTCAAACTCGTCGTGCTGGGTGCTCACTACGATGGTGTCGATGCGCTGCGGTATGCCTTCTTCTGAGTATTCTACAGTGACCTGGCTCTTTGAGTCGGGGCGCAGATAGGTCATCTGCTTGCCCTCCTTGCGTATGTCGGCAAGTACGCGCATGATGAGCTGTGCCAGGTCGAGCGTCACGGGCATATAGTTCTCGGTCTCGTTGGTGGCATAGCCGAACATCATTCCCTGGTCGCCGGCTCCCTGCTCTTCCTCCTCGGCACGGCTTACGCCGCGGTTGATGTCGTCGCTCTGCTCGTGTATGGCAGTGAGCACGCCGCAGGAGTTGCCGTCGAACTGGTATTCTGACTTGTTGTAGCCAATCTGGTTGATGGTCTTGCGTGCGATGGTCTGCAGGTCGATGTAGGCTTCTGAGCGCACCTCGCCCATGATTACCACCTGGCCTGTAGTGACGAACGACTCGATGGCGCAGTGTGCGTTCGCGTCGTAGGCGAGAAACTGGTCAACAAGAGCGTCTGAAATCTGGTCGGCCACTTTGTCGGGATGGCCCTCTGAAACTGATTCTGATGAAAAAAGATAATTCATTTTTTCCAAATTTTAAAATTAAAAAATTAGTGGAAAAACACCAATTACCGCTATCCAACCTGCTGTCTTTGTGCGCATTGGCACATAGTTGGAGTGTGCAGTTTTAGCATTTTTTAGTGTGGTTGCAAGCAGCCAAATTCTTCCACAGAGTTATACGTTTATCAAATCGAGTGCAAAGGTACTGCTTTATTTTGAGATAAAGCAATATTTCCTGTTAAATAACTGAACTTCTTGACTACTTTCGATTGCGAAACTTCAGTCAAACAAGAATCGGCATGCTTTCCAAAAGGACTCCTTTTGCCTCCCAAAAGGACTACATTTGCCTGCTAAAAGGACTCCTTTTGGAGTGCAAAAGGACTACATTTGGAATGCAAAAGGACTACATTTTCCGGATGAGCCAAAAAAAATGCCCTGCAAAGGCTAAAGCATAGATTGACAAATGCTTTAGCCTTTGCAGGGCAATGGACTATTCTGTCAGGTCGACATGATTCACCGTTACGTCCTCGTGCAGGAATATGCGGGCTGTCTCGCTGAAGCGTTCCTCACTCTCGGTGGTGAGATAGCGGCACGTTCCGCCTTGCGTGATGTTGCGCTCCATTTCGGGATGACGCTTCAGATAGTCGGCAAGCGAATTTGCCACGTATGTGCCTTGCGACATGATGCGTACGCCTTTGGGCACATTCTTCACTACCGAACTCATCAGCAACGGATAGTGTGTGCAGCCGAGTATGATGGTATCGATGAGCGGATCCTTGCGCATGAGCTGGTCGATGCGCTTCTTCACGAAGTAGTCGGCACCGGGCGAGTCGGCCTCGCCTGCCTCAACTATGGCTGCCCAAAGCGGACATGCCACGCCCGAGACGTGTATGTCGGGAAACAGCTTGCGTATCTCCATCGAGTACGACTGACTCTTTATGGTGCCCTCGGTGGCGAGCACGCCGATGTGGCGCGACTCGGTCAGATTGCCTATCGTCTCTGCCGTTGGGCGGATTATGCCCAGTACGCGGCGCGAAGGGTCGAGCATGGGCAGGTCGCGCTGCTGTATGGTGCGCAGAGCCTTTGCCGATGCGGTGTTGCATCCGAGTATCACGAGATGGCAACCCATGGAGAACAGCTTGAGCACGGCCTGCCTTGTGAACTGGTAGACCACTTCAAACGAGCGCGAGCCATAGGGTGCGCGGGCGTTGTCGCCGAGATACATGTAGTCGTATTGCGGCAGTAGCTGGCGTATGCCGTGCAGCACGGTCAGTCCGCCGTAGCCCGAATCGAACACGCCGATGGGGCCTGGTTGTTGCGGAAAGTTCATCATACGGCTATTTGTTTAATTCGGCTCTGATTGCCTCGGTGGCGTCCTCGCCCATCTCGGGGTTGATGTACGGGCAGGCGTCGCCGTCGGTGTTGAGTATGAAAGCGTAGCCCTGCTGGGCTCCAACCTTCGCCATTGCCTCGTTGAGCTTGAGCTTGACGGGAGCAAGGGCGTCGGTCTCAGCCTGCTTGAGCAGTCGCTGTGCCTCCTGCTTGAAGGCTACGTTCTTCTCCATCATTTCCTGTATCTCGGTCTGACGCTTGCGAAGGATTGCCGGAACGAGGTCGCGTTGCTCGTCGAGAAACTCCTCATACTTGGCATTGAACTCCTGTTCAGAGCGTTTCATCTCGCTCTCGTACTTCTGGCGCAGGTCGTCTATACTGCGTTGCGCCATGAGATATTCGGGCATCGACTTCAGTAGGGTGCTGTAACTGCAAACACCGAACCGTATCTGCGCACTCGCCAGCAACGGAAGGGCAAGCACGAAGAGTAGTAAGAATAATTTCTTCATAAATGTTGTCGCTTTTGGGATTCTTGGAATAAATGGAGTAGCCGTCTCCTCACTCTGTATTTGGCTTGAAAGAAAAAAGGAGGCTGCGGCTTATAAGCCATAGCCTCCTTGTTGTTGTATCTGTTGAAACAATCAATTACTTCTTGGCAGCAGCCGGCTTGTTGAGCTGTGCCTTCACCTCGGCAGTAACATCCTTGCTGAGAGTGTCGCTGATGTAAGGTATGCCTGATGTGATGTCCATGATATATACATAGCCGCCTGTCTTGCCTACAGCCTTGATAGCCTCAACGAGCTTGTTGGTGATAGGGCTGATCTTCTCCTGCTGGAGCTTGGCGAGAGCCTGCTGGTTGTCCTGGGCGGTCTGCTGTATCTTCTGATACATCTGCTGGAGACTTTCCTCTGTCTCCTTCTTCTTGGTCTCGTTCATTGTCGAGGCGTTCTTGTCGTAGTCCTGGGCCTTGCGCTGGAGCTCGTCCTGCATAGCCTTGAGGTCGTTGTCATACTGCTTGGCAGCGGCTTCCACCTCGCCACGAGCCTTGATGAACTCAGGCATTGACTGCATGATGTCCTGTGCGTTAACGTGTCCGAATTTCTGTGCGAATGTTGCCAATGGCATGCACAACATAAGCATTAAGATAAGCTTTTTCATTTTCTATTTTTTTTGTTATTAATTATTTTCCAAACTCTATAAATGAATTTTCAAAATTACAAATTCCTAATTCCGAATCAGCAAAGCCTAACAATTCAAATTGAATAATTCAAAATCGCAGGCAAAGCCGAGAACAACTCAAAATTCAAAATTCCTAATTCCTAATTCTAAATTCCATAGCCGAGCTTCTGCAGCACTTCGTTGCTGATGTCAATCTTGGGCGAACCGAATATTATGCCTGAGTCGGAAGCACGGTCGAGCACGAGCGAGTAGCCACGCAGTTCGGATATCTCCTTCACCGCTGTGTATATCTCCTCCTGAATGGGCGACATGAGGCTCTCGCGCTTCTTGAACAGCTCGCCTTCGGGTCCGAAGTACTTGCGCTTAAGGTCGCTTGCCTCCTTCTCCTTCTTCATTATTGCCTCCTGGCGGTCTTTCTTCTGTTCTGCCGACAGGAACACCATCTCATTCTGGTAGTTCTTGTAGAGCGTTGAAGCCTCGGTGTTGAGCGCCTCAACTTCGGCCTGCCATTTCTTCGACACCTGGTTGAGTTGTTCGTTGGCACGCTCGTATGCCGGAATGTTCTTCAGAATGTATTCCATGTCGAGCAGCGCAAACTTCTGCGCACTTGCCGTCAATGCCGTTATGGCAAAGAGGCAGATAAGCATTAATTTCCTCATATCTTTAACAATTATATTATCATTCAATTCCTTATTTCTAACTCCTGGCTCTTAATTCCTCGCTCCTTCTGACGTTCAGGCAAAAGGATTAGAACTCCTGACCGAGGATGAAGTGGAACTGCGAACCGCCCTTTGTGCCGAACACCTTGTCGAATCCGTAAGCCCAATCGATACCCATCAGTCCCACCATCGGGAGGAAGATGCGCACACCAATACCTGCCGAGCGCTTCATATCGAACGGGTTGAACTTCTTGGTTTCGGTCCATGAGTTACCGCCTTCGATAAATCCGAGGCCGTAGATGGTGGTGTTGCCAAGGAGGAACGGATAGCGCAATTCGAGTGTCATGCGGTCGTAGGCATAGCCCTCGTAGCCGTATGGAGTGAGCGAACCGTTCTCATATCCACGCAGACCGATGGTCTCTTCGGCGTATGATGTAGAGTATCCAGTCATACCGTCACCACCCATGTAGTAGGTTTCGAACGGCGACTTCTTCCACTTGTTGAACGAGCCGAGCAATCCGAATTCGAGTCGGGTCATAAGCACAAGACACTTCTGTCCGCTTGTGAGTGCGGTGAACATGCGACCCTTGAACTTCCACTTGTGGTATTCTACCCAGCGGTACTTCTCCTGCTGCTCCTTATTATAGGTAGCCGACTTAGCGTTGGTGGCGAGGTGTTCGTAGTCCTTGCCGTCCCATGCCGACCATGGCGGAGTAACGGTAACCGATGCGACGAACTCTGAACCGCGGCGTGGGAACAACTGGTTGTCGGTAGATGTACGCGACAGCTGTATGCTGAGGTTGAGGTTGTTTGAATTACCGTTGGTCATGAGGAAGTAGCTCCAGTTCTTCAGCATATAGCGTGTGTACGAGAGCGAGAGCGACAACTGGAAGTAGTCGTCTGGCCAGCGCAACTGCTTGCCCCATCCCAGTGAGAAACCGAACAACTTGATGTATTTGTCGGGATCGTAGTACGACTCGTAGTTGTTGTAGTTGCCGTAGCTGCCATAACCGTACATATAATTGTAGTAGTTGTTGAAGTAACCACTGTTGTAGTAGTTGCTCGAAACGTCGGTCTGCTTAGAGAAGTAGGCTCCTACCGAGAACTGTATCGGCCGCTTGCCTCCAAACCAGTTGGTTGAATAAGAGGTGTTGTACGACTGATAGTATGTACCGTTGGTTTGTGCTCCGATAGAGAGAACCTCACCGTCGCCGATCGGCATGATACCACGATGCTCCTTGTTCTTGTTGAAGAGGTTGCGCATCGAGAAATTGTTGAGCTTGAGTCCGATTCGTCCGATTACACCAGTCTGTCCCCATCCGAGCGAGAACTCAATCTGGTCGTTCGACTTCTGCTCAAGATCGTAGTTGATATCTACTGTTCCGTTCTCTGGGTCGGGCACAGGCTGCGGATTGACCTTCTCCGGATCGAAGTGTCCCATTGATGCAATCTCACGTGCCGAACGCTGCAGAGCCTCCTTCGAGAAGAGGTCGCCCGGCTTTGTACGAAGCTCGCGACGCACTACATTCTCATACAGACGGTCGTTACCGTTGATGCGTACGTGGTTGATGTGGGCCTGCGGTCCCTCGAAGATACGCATCTCAAGGTCGATAGAGTCGCCTACGATGTTTATCTCTGTAGGATGAAGCGAGTAGAAGAGGTATCCGTTGTTCCAGTAGTTGTTGCCCACGGCGTCCTCGTCTTCGGTGAGTCGCTTGTTCATAAGCTTCTGGTTGTAAACGTCGCCCTTTTTCATGCCGAGAACGGAAGCAAGATAATCAGAGCTGTAAACAGTGTTGCCCACCCATGTTATGTTTCGTACAAAGTACTTCTTGCCTTCGTCTACCTTTATATTTATGCTTACGTGCTTGTCGTCAACGTTCCATACGCTGTCGCTCAAGATTACAGCGTCGCGGTAGCCATGCTCGTTATACTTGTCGATAAGTTTCTGCTTGTCGGCCTTCCAACGCTCGGGAGTGAACTTCTTCGACTTGAGGAATGATGACAATTTGCCCGCCTCGTGAGTCTTGGAGAACGCACCCTTCTTGAACAGACCGCCCTTTATCTGGCTTGCCCGCAAAGCATCGTTGCCCTCGATGGTGATGGTGCGCACCTTCATCTTCTCCTTCTTGTCGATGATGACATCGAGGATGACGTGGTTTTTCTGCGCAACGTCATCGCGCTGCACCACCTGAATGTCCGCGTTCTTGAATCCCTTGTCGTCGAAATACTTCTTGGCAAGAATCTTGGCGCGGTCAATCATGTTAGGCGTAATCTGTGCTCCTTTAAGGAGTCCGAGCTTCTCCTCCATATCGGTGCGCTCCGACTTCTTCAGACCAATGTAATTGATAGTTGACACACGCGGACGCATCTGCAGATGGATGTGCAGATAAGCCTTGTCGTGTACGAGCGAGTCTACGGATATAGACACCTCCGAGAACAGGCCATACTTCCAGTAATGCTTCACAGCGTCGGTAATCTCGTCGCCTGGCAGCTGTATCTCCTGTCCGATAGACAGTCCGGATATGCCCGTGAGCATATAATCCTCGTAGCCTTCAGCTCCAGTAACTGCGATGCCCGCAATCTCTACTGTGCGCGGTGTTCCGGCATAGGATATGTCCGGGTATACGATTTTGTCCTGCGCCTTTGCGATGATGCTGCATGCAATGATGCAGAGTGTGGTCAACACCTTTCTTATATTCATTGTCTTCTTATTGTTTTTATCTTGTTAATCCTGGGCGTATACTCATTACTTGCTTTCTTCTGCTTCCACCTGTTTGCCGGTCTTTCCGAAGCGGCGTTGGCGATGCTGATAGTCGGCAATGGCCTTGTGCAGGTCGGCTTCGTTGAAGTCGGGCCAGAAAGTATCGCAGAAATACAGTTCGGAGTAAGCTATCTGCCACAACAGATAGTTGCTGATTCGCAGTTCACCACCGGTGCGTATCAGCAGGTCGGGGTCGGGAATTGATGCCGTAGTGAGGCTTTGCGACACGGTGTCTTCGGTGATGTCGCCGACAGAGAGTTGTCCGTCGAGAGCCTTTTGTGCTATATCCTTCATAGCCTTTGTTATCTCCCATCTTGCCGAATAGCTCAAAGCTACCACCATTGTCATTGCTGTATTATTGGCAGTATGGTCGATTGTTTCCTGAAGTTTGCGCTGCACTTCAGCTGGAAGACGTTCAATGTCGCCAATAACCTTGAAGCGAACGTTGTTCTTCATGAATATCTCGTCCTCGAGCGACGACAGCACAAGCCCCATAAGTGCGGCTATTTCTGTCTCCGGACGGTTCCAGTTCTCGGTAGAGAAGGTGTATAGAGTGAGATATTTCACGCCGAGTCGTGTACATTCAGATGTGATTCGCCTTACGGTTTCCACACCTGCCTGATGTCCATAGCTTCTCGGTTTACCGCGTTCGGTAGCCCATCGTCCATTGCCGTCCATTATTATGGCAATGTGTTGTGGTATATTGTTTTTATCGAGTTGGTTGGTCATTGTTGCTTATTGTTTAATCGTCTTCGTTGTGGCATGTTCGGCATTTAGGCATAAAGCTGTATGTCAGCGTGAGCTGAATTGCCGAATAGCAGTCGGTATTCTTGAACAGTCCGCTGCTTTTTATTCCGTACGGGTCTTTCACTCCGTCGAGTTTGTCGCTCATCGAGAAGTGTTCGGCCCATTCAAGTGCTACATTCAGCCTCTTGCCAGCCTTGTATTTCACGCCGAGCCCTATCGGAACATTGGCTGTGAAGGCATTGTCGCCATCGCCTCCGGCATATGTGGCACCCAATCCGGCAAAGATGAACGGCGTAAGGCGTTTGGCTCCGCGATAGTCCTGCCCTGTTCCGTATGGCCAGAAGTTGTATTCGTAGGTCACGCCAGCGTCAACAAGCGTCTTATTGAACTTGTATGGCGTTGTGGCATAGTCGGGATAGTATGTATTGGAGTCGGCCGACGAGCCTTTCAGCTTGCCATAAGCTGCCGAAAATTTCAACGCCATATATGGATTGAACACTCGTCGCAACACCACCGAGGCCATTGGCTGCATGTTTTTGGTAAGGCTTCCGCCGAAGTCACCTTGGTATGTCACTACACCAACGCCCGCTCCTATCTCCATACGGTATTGATAGTCGGATTGTGCCAGGCACGTTGCCGATATGACACAAGCGAGTGAGACGACAAGGTTTCTAATCATGCTTATATATATAATGTGTATTAGTTCTCGAAAGAGGTCTGCTCCTTAATCCATCCCAGTCGGTTGATGCGTCCACGCCAAGTCATACCGTTACGTGCATTGACAAGCCAGAGACTCTTGTTTTTGTCGACAGTCAGAGCATAGACACCCTTTGTGGTGACTGCACCGGCTACGTTCTCGTTGAAGTTGGCGGGCAGAACCACAATAGCTGTATCCTCACGCCATGTTATGCCGTTGTCCAATGACTTGTAGAACTTAGGAGCCTTGCCTTCTTCCTGACCCATCATATACACGCCATTATCGTATGCTACGGCGCTGATGCCGCTGAGTAATGGTGCTGCATGGGTATTGTCTTCAGACACACCGTAGTATGCCCAAGGCTGGTTTTCGCTATTGTCGGCAGCCTCATCAATCTTACCCCAGATGGTAAGATACTTGTCGTTGGGGTATGTATCAGCGTTGCGTGTTCCGAAGAGCATAACTCGGTCGGTCTTGGCATAGCCGTTTATTTCAACACTTGCGTATGTAGTTTCAGCATAAGGCATAAGCGAGAGGTTGTCGTCAACCTCGGCTACTGCCCATGTTGCGCCGTTGTCGTTAGAAGCCATGAGTCGTCCGTCAGAAGCATAACCGTACAGGCTGTATCGGCTCGCAGCCACGAGGCGTGTCACGCCAGTAGCTTCGGCTACGGTGTTCCATGTCTTTCCATCGTTGGTGCGTACTATATTGCCGCCATCGCTTATGTATACGTAGTCGTCCTTTGCCACAACACTCTTGTAAGCATCGGCTGCGAGATTGTGTCCGAGGTTAGTCTGGCACTTTGTCCATTGTGTTCCGTCATTGGCATATACAAGAGTTGCATTGCCATCAGTACCGAGGAGCAGCAGTTTTCCGTTGACAGCAGCTGTCTTTACGGCCTGCAGGTTCTTCAGTTCGGCGCATATAGACGTGGCATGCCATGCGAACGAGTCGGCTTGTTCCTTATGTACGTTCACATGTACGGTGTATTTCTTCACCGAAAGTCCTGAATTGCTTACTGCCTGGATTTCGCGATCTACAGAGAAGTCGGTAGAATCGGTTGAGTTGAAATAGTTCAGCGAGTCGCTTGTCGTGCTCTTAATGACCACCAGTCCTGACGAACTGCTGGACACCGAGCACAGAAGTTTCTTGGCATCAACACCGCATGGCAATGAGTCGGGATTGTATACCTTACCGTTTATTTGGTCAATATAGAACTTATAGTTGCTCAATGACAGTTCTTTCACGACGAGACTGTCGCGCAGTCCGTCTGAAGTTTTCACAAATGTTTTCTGTTTAGCCGTCGTTACAGAGAAGCTTGAGATTGCACAATCGTCTGTGTATGTGTAATCGTTGTCGCTATCAAGGCAAGATGCCATCAAAAATACTGTCGCGAGCAGCAGTGTAAAAGCTGCGAACTTACTTTTCATTATACTCTAACTTATTGTTTTTAGCTGCAAAATTAATCAGAATTCTCCAAATAGAACTTCTTTTGTCTTTATAATTATGCAATTTATTGATTAATAGTCTTATTTTTAAGGTTGTTTAGTGTTTTTGTTGTGTTCGCATTAGTCAAAAAAAGGACTGCAAGCTGGTAAAATGCTTGCAGTCCACTTATATCGCGTTATTTTGCGCGTAAAATCCGTTTGAGCTTACTCTTCTGGCAGCATTGCCACTGTGATGTGGTTGCCCGACTTGTTGAATTCCTTCATATAGTTGCAGATGTCCTGCGGAGTGAGAGCCTCAAGGGTCTTCAGGTAGTCGCTATACTGGTCGATTCCGAGGTTCTGATACTGATTGATTATGCTGAGCCAGTAGCCGTTGCTCTTCTGCGAGTCGTGATATGACTTGATCATATACTCCTTGCACTTATCCAGCTTGGCAGGGTCGCAAGTGTTGGCGAGGTTCTTCACTTCGTCGTTCATGATGCGCATAGCCACGTCTTTCTTCTCGGGCTTCATCGGACAGTAAGCGAATATCTGGAACATACGATAGTTGTCCTTGCCTACTGAGCATCCGCCGTTGGCTCCAACCGAGTATGCTGCACTCTCCTTCTCGCGAATCTTGTCGAGATATTCCATTGAAAGAATCTGTCCGGCGATGCTTGCGCAGAGAGCGTTCTTGGTATTGTACGGCATATTCTCATTGTGCCACATCATGTAAGCTGTCGACTTGGGAGTCTCCTGCTTGCGCTTGAAGATGTTCTCCACAACGCCTGTCACGGGCTTAACCTCACGCTTGCTTGCCACGATCTTGCCTTCTGAAGGCAGCGAGCCGATGTACTGGCAGATGAGCGGACGTATTGTAGCCTCGTCGAAGTTGCCGATAATGGTGAATGTCCAAGCCTTTGCATTGGCTGTACGTTCCTTTGCTATCTGGAGGATACGGTCGTAATTGATGTCCTTAATACGCTCAATGGTGAGCGGTTCCAGACGTGGGTTGTGGTTGTAGATAGTTGCATTGAGCGAGTCGCTGAGCGCTGTCTCCGGGTCGAGCGAGCGGTTCTTCAGCGTCACTTCCATCTGTGTAAGGAGCTTGTCGAATGTCTTCTGGTCCTTGCTGATGTTGGTGAAGTAGAGATACAGAAGCTGCATCATTGTCTCAACGTCCTTAGGTGTAGAAGCGCCCGATGCTGTAGTGTACAGTTCCGAACCAAGACTGATGTTGAAGTTGGCTATCTTTCCAGCCAAAGCCTTTGAGAGGTCGGTTGACGAGAATGCTCCGAGTCCGCTACCACCGATTACTGCGTCAAACACCTGCAGGTTGGTATAGTCCTTCGGACCGTAGAGAGTTGTACCGCCGATGCCGCGTGCGCTCATGATGACCTGATCCTTCTTGTAGTCGGTCTTCTTAAGCAATACGGTAGCACCGTTAGAGAGTGTGAGTGTAGTATAGCCGAACTTGTCGCTCTTCTTCTCGCTCTTTATCTTGCCTGGCTTAGGCATCTTGGCGATGAGCGGTTCGTTCTTCACGTTGTCAACGTAAGCTGTGATTTCAGCCGAACGTGCATCCTTTATAGCACCGAGGAGCTGAGCCTCTGTAGGATAGACATTGCCCTCAGCCTCGTTGCAGAATGATATGATTACGGTGTTGCTGTCATTCTCGGGCAGCATTTCCTTCATCATCTTGTTGATTTCCTCCACTGGGATGGCATTCACAACCTGCTTCATTACTGGATAAGTGAACTCAATTGACGGCATAGGCTCGTTAGAGAGGAAGTTGCCGAGCAGCGGAGCATACAAAGCAGCATTGGTGCGCTTGTCCTTGGCGCTGTATGCGCGGTCGAGCTGGCTGAGATAGTTCTCCTTGAAGCGTGCCAACTCAGTAGCGGTGAATCCGAACTTGGCTGCACGCAGAGCCTCGGTGTAGGCAGCCTTGAGGCTCACAGCCATATCCTTCAATTCCTTCGGTGCTACAGATATGCTGAAAGCGTCCTTTGTTTTGGCAAAGATATACTGTCCGTCGCTTGCCCTTGCCGACACGTACGGACAGTTGGCGTCGAGTCCCTTCTCATACATACGGTTGTTGAGCAGGCTCACTGCAGCGCTCTTGGCGTAGTCGTAGACGATGTAGTTCATGTCGTGCTTCAGCGAGTCGGGATAGACATCGTGCTTCACCATGTACTGCACCATATTGGTGGTCTGCTCCTTGTCCTTGTCGATGATTACGATAGGCTGTGCGTTGTCGGGCACCTGCTCGTCAATGACGAGTGCGATGTTGGCAGGATTCTTGAACGCGCCGAAGAGTTCCTTGATTTTCTTCTCGGTGTAGTCAACGTCTACGTTACCTACAACGATGATAGCCTGGTTGTTGGGATGATACCACTTCTCGTAGTAGTCGCGCAATTCCTTCGGCTTGAAGTTGTCGATTACCGACATGAGTCCGATAGGGAAGCGTTCGCCATACTTCGATCCTGGGTAGAGTTTTGGCAAGTTGCGCTCGAACATACGGTTAGAAGCACTGGTGCGCAGACGCCACTCCTCGTGGATAACTCCGCGCTCCTCGTCAATCTCCTTGGGGTCGAGCAGCAGAGCGTTCGACCAGTCGCTGAGGATAAGCAGACATGAGTCGAGAGCCGACTGGCGTGCTGTAGGAACGTTAGATATATTGTAAACGGTCTGGTCGATAGAAGTATAAGCGTTGAGGTCGGCTCCGAACTTCACACCGATGCTCTCGCAATAGCGAATCACTTCATTGCCCGGGAAGTGCTTTGTACCATTAAAGCACATGTGCTCAAGGAAGTGTGCCAATCCGCGCTGGCTCTCTTCTTCCTGTATTGAGCCCACCTTCTGTGCGATGTAGAAGTCGGCTCGGTTCTCAGGCCAGTTGTTGTGACGGATGTAGTAGGTCAGTCCGTTATCCAGTTTTCCTACACGTACGTCAGGATCATTGGGTATCGGCGGCATCTGTTGTGCCTGGGCTAGTCCTGCAAACACGGCGAGGACGGCAACCAAAAGTTTTCTGAGTTTCATGAAATATTTATTTAGTTTTATTTTAGTTCGATTTAGTACACATACCATTAAGCGTACGTGCAAAATTAACACATTAGTTTGATATACTAGCATTAAGCCATGGAAAAGCTACGTTTCTTAGTTTTAATTAATTATTCACGGGTGTTTTTTCTTTTGTTACGCGGGTGATGTGTCAGAATTTCCTCGCGCAGTGTGGTTATGTCGATGTGAGTATAGATTTGCGTTGTCTTAATGTTCTCGTGGCCCAGCATTTCCTGTATGGCTCTCAGGTCGGCTCCTCCCTTGAGCAGTTCGGTAGCAAACGAGTGGCGCAGCGTATGTGGCGACACCGTCTTGGTGATGCCTGCATCGTCGGCAGTGCGCTTTATCATTATCAGTATCATGGTGCGCGTGAGGTGGGCACCGCGCCTGTTGAGGAACACGTAGTCCTGTTCGCCGGGCTTGACGTTCATCAGATTGCGGTCGTAGAGCCACAGCCGTATCTCATGCAGGGCAGTGTCGGATATGGGCACGAGCCGTTCCTTGTCGCCCTTGCCTACTATGCGCAGGAACTTCTCGTGTTCGAACACGTCGTTGAATTTGAGGTTGACGAGTTCGGACACGCGCAGTCCACACGAGAAGAGCACTTCGATGATGGCCCTGTTGCGCTGGCCTTCCCATTTGGAGAGGTCGATGGCTGCCTCCATGCGGTCGACTTCTTCGGTCGAAAGCACCTCGGGCAGGTGTTCGCCTACGCTTGGTGCCTCAAGCAGTTCGGACGGGTCGTCCCTTAATATGCGGTCGATGACGAGATACTTGAAGAACGACCTCACTCCACACAGTATTCTTGCCTGCGACGACGAAGCGATGCCAAACTCGTATATCACGGCAGCGAAGTTCTGAAGATGTTCGAGTTTCACGTCCTCCACCTTCAGGTTTTCGTTGCGCAGATAGTTGAGCAGATAGTCGATGTCGTGAGTATATGCCTCTATCGTATTGTCGGAGTATCCGCGTTCGAGTCGGAGATAGCGCACGTATCGGCGTCTGAGCACGCCAAGTTCGTCGTTTTGCATTGCTATTATTATTTCTTGAGTTCGAATCCCAGGCGCATTCCGTCGTAATTCTTTATAATCGAATTGATTACGACAGCGCTTGTGCTGAGTCCGGCAGTAGAGTTGCTGATGGTCTTCAGCACCGTCATGAGCTTGTTGGAATTGAATGTAAGCGTCATTGTCGAGCCTTGTGTAGACACGTAGGCGGTGTATGCCTTGCCATAAGTGGGAGTGAATGTGATGGTTTTGTTCTCCTTGTTGAAGACATATTTGCCCTTGGTTTCGCGCTTCTTTATCTTTGATGTGTAGTTGCCTTCGCCGTCGAATGTGTAGGCGATGCCGTTGACGCCCATCTTATTGAGTATCGGCGCCACCTTGTTCTCCATCTTTGTGGCAATGGCGCTGCCTCCTGCCTGAGCCAGCACGCTGCTGCTCTCAAACTCACAAGCCGGTGCGGAATACTTCCATGTGCCCTTGATTGACGACTCGCTTGTCATCTTGTCGCCCACTACACTACCTACTACACCCTTAAGGATGTCGCCAATGCTCTGAGCCTTTACGCTTGATGCGAACAGGCACATAAGTGCCATCACGAATACAATCTTAAAATTCTTCATTACCATAAAACTATATTTTTTAAAATTCTTAATTCAAAAATGCAAACGCTGCCGAGAATAATTCAAAATTCAAAACTCAAAAGTCAAAATTGCCGCAGGCAACCAATTCCTAACTCCTAATTCCTAATTCCTAATTAATAATATGTATGTCGCGCTGTGGGAAAGGTATCTCGATATGGTGTTCGTTGAGCGTGTTGTATATAGCCTCCTTCACCTGTCCGGTCATTCCGAACTTCTCCTCCACGAGCACCCAGTAGGTCACGAACAGATTGACCGAGTTGTCACCGAACTCGTCGAACACCACACTTACGGGCTTCTTCAGGTCTATCACGTCGCGTCCGTCGGCACTCTTTCGGGCCTGCGCCTTGACGGCAGCGACGAGCATCTGCCTTACTTCTTCAACGTTTGAGCCGTAGGCAACACCCACGGGCACCTTCACCATCTCGTACGAATGGTTCTTGGTGATGTTCTTGAAGTTCTTGCTGAAGAGCGAACTGTTGAGGAAGGCAATGACGCATCCGTCTGCCGTAAGCACCTGTGTGCTCTGATAGGTGATGCTGTCCACCTTGCCACGTATGCCGTCGCACTCTATGAAGTCGCCCACACGCACACGTCCTGTCATAAGCGATATACCGTAGAAGAAGTTCTCGAGCAGGTCTTTCATTGCAAAACCCACACCTGTAGCCAATCCTGCCGATATCACGGAGATGGCTGTCGAGGGTATCTTGAGCATCTTGATGGCAATGATGGCATAGAGTCCCCAGCAGCAGATGGCTATGATGTTGTTGGCGAGCGTGAAGTTGGGCTTGCCGTTGACTACTATCTTAGAGCGGTGATACTTATGATAGAGCGACTTGATGAGATAGTTGAGATAGCGGAAGACGAAGAACTGCGAGCCCACCATCACCAGCTTCAGTATCGACAGCTGCACCACGCCGGTGACATTGAGGAAGTCGAACTGGAATATCTTCCACACCGTGTCGGTCAGGTCGAACACGTTGGCAGCCCACCATATCGACAGCAGCACCGAGAACACGCTCAGCACAGGCACCAGTGCCATGTATATGAAGTCGTAGAACCACGTCACGTTGATGTGTGCGCCGTGACTTACGGTGATGACACTGAGCAGCGAGCCCTTGCGCGCCTTCTCGGCTTCCTTCTCGGAGTGGATGCGGTGGCTGAGCCATCGGCGCTCGTACACGCCGAGCATGTCGTATACGCAAGTGATGGTCTGTATGCAACTGAGCTGGAACATCCACCATATCAGCACCTGCACCGACAGCAGCACGTAGCCATACCAGGCCGATGCCGTAGAGAAAGTCATGATGAGCAGCGATATCCATGTATAGAATATGTCAGAGCGCGGTATGTTGTCGTTGTGGCGCGTTATGACGTTCCACTGCCACAGTGTGAACACGAGCAGTATAGGGGGGAAGATGAGCGCCACAAGATTGTTCGGAATGAACACTATACGGAACGTTATGACGATGAACGACATGAGCATAATGGGCGTATAGATGCGGAAACCGCTCTTTATCTGAGTGCCCGTGAGGCGCACAAGCAGCGAGAAGAAGATGGCACACAGCAGCCAGGCGTACTCTATGAGCAGCTTGGACGCCATGAGGAAGAAGTTGTGATACATGAACGAGCGCGCCACCATCACCGACACGGCAAAGATGAACATGGCGACGAACAGTATGAGGCACACCTTCTTCTTCATGAAGTTGTCGGTGCGGAAGCGGCGCGGCACGAGCCAGCGCACGAGCACGTTGCTCAGCAGGGCTGCCACAATGATGTAGAACAGAACGAACAGGCTCAGACCCATCACTATCGGTCCGCGCCACTGCGAATACACCTGTCGTTCGGTGCCGTTGACGGTTTTCACCTTCTCGGTGTTGTATTTCTCGCTCACATCCGCCTTAGCGTTATGGTAGGACATAGGCATCGAGGAGATAATCTCGAGATAGTTCTGGTCGCCGTTGACAAATATGTTATGCTGTATCTCGTTGTAGCGCTGCATGGCATAGTCGTTCACCTTCTTGAGGCGTAGCGATATGCGCTGGTAGTGCTCGTTGTCCTTCTGCACCGAGGCGCGCATGTTGGTCAGGTTGCGGCACAGGGCTGTAGCGTAGGCAAGGCACGCCTTGCGGTCGGCCTGACCCGCCTCGTCGAGCATGAAGGGCAGCTGTCTCTGCTTGCCGTTCTTGTCGAGTATGTACTTCGGGCCCTTAACCTTGCCGTTCTTGATGTCCCGCTGCATCTTGAGCGACGGCGGTATGTTGCCGAGCGTCTCCATAAGATACTGATAGCGTGCTATCTCGGCATCCATACGCTTCATTATGCGGTCGTAGGGCATGCGTCGCTTGCTGAACTCGCGATACAGCTCGGTGGCTTCATGGCATGCGTATGTCATGTCGAACGTGAAGTCCTGCTTCTGCGAGTAGAGCATCAGGGCTATCTGGTCGCTGCGCTGCATGAGCGAGATCATCTGCTTGTGCTGCTGCTGGTTGTATGCGGCATAGCGCGCCATGTTCTGTCGCTGCTCGCCGAACGATGTCTCCAGTTCGGCACGCAGCACCGATAGTGTCGACTTGAGGTTCTTCTCCTTGAGCACGGCACCGGCACTCATCGCCACGCATAGCATGACGACAAGACACAATGCGCGCCTTAAAGCTTTTGTTGTCATATACTGATTGCTTATTGTTATTTCTTGTCTTTTACGTCGGGAGAGTATTGTCCTGACGTGCAAAATTATAGTATTTTTCTCACAAAAAAGGCCTGCCGGCCATATTTTTCACCGTATAGTCACTCAATGACGGCTCAAAATATGCCAGCAGGCGGTTTCGTTCAGCCAAAAGCTGTGGTGTATATATGGGTGTATAGGGTGCAACACGCCCGGGTTCTGGGTTTCAGGCTCCTTCGACTTGAGGCTCTCGTAGCTTGCAGCCTCCTTCACCTTGAGTCCGGCAAGTAGCGCCTTGACGCGGTTGCCGTTGGCGTCGATGGTGGTTTCGGGCATGAAGAGTATGTGCGAGCCTACGATATTGTCGGTTGCATTAAACTCCTTGGCGGTCTTGGCGCCCTTCGAGCGTATGCCTACCTTGAACGTTCCGATGCCGTCAATGTGCACCTTGTTGCTGCGCTGCAGCTCCTGGCGCAACACTTCCGAGAGTTCGGTGAGCACGGCAACGATGTCCGAGCGCTTCACTGTACTGTTGTTCTGCATCACCTCGGCAAGGTCCTTGGTGTTGATTGTTTCACGATGGGCTGCACGTGCATAAAACTTTCCGTTGGTGTTGCCCTTACGATTGCTCTGATAGATCTTGAAATTTACTGCCATAATTCTGATTTTTTAATGTTAAGTGTTAAGTGTTAAATGTTAAGTTGTTTGTGTTTGAATGTTAAGTGTTAAATGTTAAGTGTTAAGTTGTTTGTGTTTTTCATGGTAGAGCATAGTTGGGCGGACTTGGTCGACATGGGTCCGGCGGATGCATCCATTTGTTCTGCTCTGCGTTTCATCAGCAAACTGTGTTTCTGATTACGTTTGCAAAGGTACAATCTGGCGCAAGCGATGTCAAGTGTTTGGCAGAAAAAATTTCATTTAAGTTGATTTTTTCTTGGTATAAGGGTTATTAAGGAGTCGGTTTATGACTGAACATCTCTATTGTTTCGCCAAATTCGGCCAGAACCTTGCCTAATCTTGGGTTATCGTTTCTAATTATCAGTGCAGCAATATTATCTATCCCGTACTCGTCAACCAAAGTTGATGTTACCATAGTAAAGCGGTTGCTGTATTTGTACGATTCAAACCAGTTCTGAAACAACCGACCTCTTGTCAGTTGCTTACCGTCGCTTGTAGAGCACAGATATAATATTGTTGCAGAGTTGCTGTTGAAGAACTCTTCAACAATAGCAACGATAGTGTCTTTCACCTTCTTGTCACGAGGCGATTTCTTGCCATTCAAGTTGGCTATTACAAACTCGTATGATTCATCAGACTGCAACAAATCATCAGGCATGAAACCTATTGAGTATTCCACGCCTGACTCTGTTACGAATATATACGACTCATCTGTCTCGTGAAATGTCACGAGATACGGAGCCATTGCATTAATCCTTTGTATGTCAAGCCTGTTCATTACAGCACGTTGAAGGATTCTGCTTCTTTGCCTGTGCGAATGCGATAGTCCTCACGCATACGCATTTCTATTTTTGAAAGGTACTCTTCCTTACGTTCTCTTGAGGCTCTGAATCGACGTAAGAAGTCGGCTTTCTTCTCTTCTTTTGTCATGTGTATTCCTCCTTTTATTAAAAGTTCAATTTGTCAAGATGCTAACTGTCGTATGCAAAAATACACAATTATTTTAGCAACCGCAACTTTTTCCCTTAATCTTTATTCCAATCAGCCAGCCCTTCAACTATCCGCTTCACCCCCTCTACGAGCCTTTCGCGCGGGCATGCCATATTGATGCGGATGAAGTGCTCGCCCTCGCTGCCGTACATGCTGCCTGCATTCACCCACACCTTATGCTCGCGCAGCAGGCGCTCCTCTATCGCTTCGGACGTCACGCCCAATGCCGAACAGTCCACCCAAGCCAAGTATGTGCCCTCCATACGCATCACGGGCAGGTGGGGCAAGGCTTCTGCCATGTATTGGCGGAGCCACTCGTAGTTGGCTGTGAGATAGCGGCGTAGCGCAACGAGCCACTCCGCTCCCCCATCGGTGTAGGCTGCCATAAGCGCCTCAACGCCAAAGGTATTGACGTCGCACACCTCGTTGATGTTGATGGCACGGTCGATGCGCTCGCGCACTTGGACGTCGCGGCACACTATGTTGGCTATCTGCAGACCGGCTATGTTGAACGCCTTCGACGGCGAACAGCATGTTATGGAACCATAGCTCAGCTCGTCGGGCAGCGACCCGAACGGTGTGTACTTGTTGTCGTGTAGCGTCAGCTCGCAGTGTATCTCGTCCGACACCACACGCACGCCGTGCTTGCGGCACAGCTCAGCCACACGCGTCAGCTCGGAGCGTGTCCACACACGTCCGCCGGGGTTGTGCGGATTGCAGAGCAGGAGCAGCCGGGCACGCTCGTGCGAGAGTTTGCGGTCCAGATCGTCGAAGTCTATCTCGTAGCGCATCGCCACCTTATTATATATAAGGGCATTGGACACCGTCTCGCAGCCGTTGTTGCGTATGCTCGAATAGAAGCAGTTGTACACCGGACCCTGCACTATCACCTGGTCGCCGGGCAGGGTGAGCGCCTTGATGACGGCTGATATGGCGGGCACTACGCCCGACGTGTATATGATGTCAGACGGCGCGAATTGCCATTGGTGCCGGGTTGCAAACCATCGGCACACCGACTCGTAGTAGGCATCGGGCACACGTGTGTATCCGAATATGCCGTGAGCCACACGGCGCTGCAACGCCTCGGTTATGGCGGGATAGGTCTCGAAGTCCATGTCTGCCACCCAGAGGGGTATGACGTCGTCCGAAGGAGCCGAGTCCCACTTGTAGGAGTTGGTGCCGCGGCGCTGTGTGGGCTTCGTGAAAAGCTGGTCGGTGCAGGGCACGCAGTCGGCAGTATTGTGTAATAAATCAGTCATAAATCGTTGTTTTTACGGTTCGTTTATACCACTCAATTCGGTGTGTTCTGAAAATGTAGTCCTTTTGCCCTGTAAAAGGACTCGTTTTGGAGTGCAAAAGGACTCCTTTTACAGGGCAAAAGGACTACATTTGAAAGGCAAAAGGACTACATTTCAATCTGCCACGCTGACGAACTGGCTCATCTTGTCAACAAGATACAGCGGCAGATTGAGCAAATCGTCATCCTTACGCATATTGAGCGTGGAAAGTCGCACAGACAATTGAGGGGTGTATTGCTTACGATAATACGCCAGACTCTTAGCCGTTACATTCTTATCTGCCTTCACTTCTATCGGAATGATTTTGCCATCAGCCTGTAATACAAACTCCACTTCTGCCATGTTGCCCGAAGTCCAATAGTATTGTGAGTTGCCAAACTGACGAACAAGCGACTGCAGCACGTAGTTTTCTGCCATAACGCCCTTGAATTCGGTAAACAGATTGTCTCCAGCCAATACAGTCTGCACATCCAAGTCGAACTTACGCCCTAACAATCCCACATCATTAAGATACAGCTTGAATGCATTGCTCTTCTTGTAAGCAGACAAAGGAAGCCGTGGAGTTTCCAATGCCGACACACGATGTACCAATCCTGCAAGACACAGCCATTCTATAGCTCCTTCATACTCACGCGCTCTGGCTCCTTTTTGAACGTCAGCATATCTGAACTTCTTGTCTTCACGTGCCAATTGGTCCTGCAAATTGCCCCACACCTGAAACACTCGCGGAATGTCCTTATTGTTGATGTGCTTGGCAAAGTCTAATGAATAAGACTGGAGTATGCCGTCCTGTATGGCCTTAGCCTCATCCCAATCCTTGGTGTCAATATACGCACTCACAGCTTCGGGCATACCTCCCAATACAAGATACGCCTTATAGGCATCTGTCAGTTGTTGGTGTATCACCTCCGGCACAGCCATAATGGTGTCTATCATCTCATAGGCACGATACAGCTGGGCATCAATTGCTCTGAGATATTCGGCAAACGACACTGGGTATAGAGTCATGAAATTCACCTTTCCTACCGGAAAGGAAGCCCCCGAACGATTTAAAGCCACCCCTAAGAGCGAACCGGCACATACTACAGCATACTCCGGAGCATCCTCGCAGAAATACTTCAGGCTGTTCAATGCATCGTTACACTCCTGTATCTCGTCAAGAATTATAAGCGTAGACGAAGGAGTTATCGGCTTGCCCGTCATTATCTCCATCTGCCTTATGAGCTGTGCCGGCACCTTGGTTCGTCTGAAGTCTTCTTTTAGGGCAGGCATTGTGTCGAAGTTTATATAAACAATGTCTTCAAAACATTCCTTGCCAAACTTCTTCAATGCCCACGACTTGCCTACCTGGCGAGCACCCTGCAACACCAAGGGCTTACGGCGTGGATTCTCTTTCCACGCTTTCAGTTTCTCTATTATATCTCTCTTTATTTCCATTGGTTAATATCCTTTTTCGGCAAAGTTACACATTTTTGATATGAAAAAGTGGCAAAATTGCACATTTTTGATATTAACGTTCTGTAAAGGGGGCTTTCTTAGCGTGTCAGAATCTGACAGTCGGCAGGCTGCTTGATGTTCTCGTCGATTATTACTTCGCCTATGCTGTCTGCCACTATTTTGCCCGATGTGGGGTTCTTTATGCTCTTGATGTGTCCGCGAATGTCCGCCTGGAGGGTGGAATATTCGAAGGCGCGGTCGCATTCGGGGTCGAAGGTGCAGTTCTCTATCACCAGGTCCTTGGCGTAGCACAGCGGTTGCTCGCCCGAGATGTGGCAGTTGACGAGTCGCAGTCCGCGCGAATGCCATCCTAAGAATTCGCCGTTGAGCTCCGAGTCGTACACAGTCACGTTGTCAACCTCCCAGAACGAGTCCTTGGTGTCAATCTTGGCGTTGCGTATCTCGATGTCGCGCGAGTACTGGAACACGTATTTGGCATCCGATTGCAGTCCGTCGACGCGTATGTTGCGGCAGTGCATGAATGGATAAGTGCCCTCGTGCAGCACCACATTCTGAAGCGTCAGCCCGTCGATGCCCCAGAATGTCTCGTCGGCATCGTTGATTGTGACGTTCTTGAGCGAGAGGTTCTTCATCTCGCGGAAGAACTTGGGACCGTTGATGACGCAGTCTTCCATGTGCATGTCGTCCGAATACCAGATGGCAGAACGCGATCCGGGCGCGAAATAGCAGTTGCGTATGTCCGAACCCTTGACGTGCCACAACGGGTATTTGCCCTCGAAGTAGCAGTTGCGGCACACGATGTTGCTACACTCCTTAATGCCCGATTCACCAAAAGTGATGCGAACGTGGTCGAGCTCCACGTTGTGGATTTCGAAGAGAGGACGCTCTCCGCCGAAAACCTTGTCAGTTATCTTTTCCATAATTCAAAAGCCCCACCCCCTCGCCCCTCCCCCGCAGGGAGGGGAGTAATATGTACTGATTGGCGATAAGGATAGAGGTGTAAAAAAATTGTTGCTTATTAATATTTGTTTCTTATTTCATCTGCTGTACTATTCATCCCCTCGCTACGTGAGACGGGTTTGGGTGTGGGATTGAATCTCGCCAGCTTCACAAGGAATATCACTCCACGGAACGTCAGTTCGAGGCACATGGCGAGCCATACGCCACGCAGTCCCATCGACGGAGCGAGCATGGCGGCAAGCGTGATGCGCACACCCCACATCGATATGAGGTTCATCACGCTCGGAGCTATGGTCTTGGCAGTGCCTACGAACACTCCGTAGCAGATGATGGCTGCACCGAACATGGGTTCGGCGAACGCCTCGATGCGCAGCACTTCCACTCCGAGCAGACGCACTTCGGGCGAAGGCGTCATCATAGCCATGGCAAACGGCGCTCCGACGTACATCACTACGCCCATCAATGTCATAATGCCCATGCCCAGTCCGACGCTGAGCCACGCAAAGCGCTTCATCAGTTCGTAGCGTCCGGCACCCATGCTCTGTCCCACAAGCGTCGTGGCGGCATCGCTCACGCCGTAGCCCGGCATGTAGCACAGACTCTCGACGATGATGCCAAACGAGTTGGCGGCAATGGCGAAGGTGCCCAGCGGAGCGATGATGATGGTTGTGACGATGTATGCCGAGGTCATTATGGTCTGCTGTATGCCCATTGGCAGGGCTATGTGCAGGGCACGCTTCACCACCTGCCATGTAGGCAGGAAGCGGCCGCGGTCAATTCTCAGCGACAGCTCCTTGCTGCGGAAGCAGAGTATGTACATCGTTATGGATGCCGCAACGAGTTCGGCTGAAGCCGTGCCTATTGCCGCTCCTACCACTCCCATGCCCGCTCCGGGCAGCGTGAGCGACATGCCCAGCACGTCGACGGTGCGCGTGTGGAAGATGAGGAAGAAGTTGAACACCACGTCGAGCGACATCATCACCACGCTCATTATGCTCGGCACGAGCATATTGCCGGAGCTGCGGAGCATGCCCTGGCTGAACATCGAGAACTGGAATGCGGGCATCGCCATGGCTATGATGGCAAAATAGGCTGACGACGTGGCGTTGATGCTGGCGTTGCCGCCCAACCACGAGGGCAGAAACGGACTGATGGCGAGCGCCACCAAGCCGATGAGCGCACTCACCACGAGCACCGACATGATGCCCTGGCGCAATGTGGAACGCGCCCGGGCGGCATCGTCGGCACCCAACTGATGGCTCACCTGAACGTAAAAACCGGCTGCCGTAGCCGAACAGAGGCTGCCCATAAGCCACGTAGTGGTCTCTATCAAGCCTATAGCCGCCGAAGCCTCGGCACCCAGACTGCCCACCATCGACGCGTCTATATACTGCATCATGGTGGTAGTGAGCTGCGCCAGAATGGCTGGCATGGCAAGACTCAGCACCAGACGCGCCTGCTCGCCGAGCGTCATCGGCTTGCCATGACGTATCATGGAGAGCAATCTGTCTTTCTGTCTGTCAAGTTTCATAGGATCCTAATTACGCTGCGAAGTTACAAAAGAAAGCCGAAATGAGCAACCGCCACCCTCATTTATCCGGAAAGCAGATAAGAAAAACGGGAAAATAGTTAGTCTTATGGCTACACCTTATTATATATAATAAATATCAATTTGACAATAAAAACGAGCTGCTTGTTTTGAATTGTGTTCGATTTGCACTAACTTTGCACCCAGAAAACAAAAATCACACATTATAATGGAAGATAAGAAATTCAAACGCACCACCGTCACCGCGGCTCTGCCGTATGCCAACGGTGGCGTACACATAGGCCACCTGGCCGGCGTGTATGTTCCTGCCGACATCTACGTGCGCTATCTGCGCCTTAAGAAGCAGGAGGTTATGTTCATCGGAGGTAGCGACGAGCACGGCGTGCCCGTTACCATCCGCGCCCGCAAGGAGGGCATCACCGTGCAGGAAGTGGTAGACCGCTACCATAACCTTATCAAGAAGTCGTTCGAAGACTTCGGTATCTCGTTCGACATATATAGCCGCACCACATCAAAGATTCACAACAAGTTTGCCAGCGACTTCTTCCGCACACTCTACGACAAGCACGAACTGGTAGAGAAGACCGAAGAACAGTTCTGCGACGAGGTGACAGGCGAATTCCTCACCGACCGCAACATCGTGGGCACATGTCCGCGCTGCGGTGCCGAGGGAGCTTACGGCGACCAGTGCGAGAAGTGCGGTGCTACGCTCTCGCCAGATGAACTCATCAATCCTACAAACAAGAACAATCCAGGACACGGACTCGTGAAGAAGGCCACCAAGAACTGGTATCTGCCCCTCAACAACTATCAGAACTGGCTGAAGCAGTGGATTCTGGACGAACACAAGGAGTGGCGACCCAACGTCTACGGCCAGTGCAAGTCGTGGCTCGACATGGATCTGCAGCCACGCGCTATGACACGCGACCTCGACTGGGGTATTCCCGTACCCGTAGAAGGAGCCGAGGGCAAGGTGCTCTACGTATGGTTTGACGCACCTATCGGCTACATCTCAAACACCAAGGAGCTGTGCGACGCCCAGCCAGAGAAGTGGGGACCGTGGCAGAAGTGGTGGCAGGACCCGTCGTCACGACTCATCCACTTCATCGGCAAGGACAACATCGTGTTCCACTGCATCGTGTTCCCAACCATGCTCAAGGCTCACGGCGACTACATCCTGCCCGACAACGTACCGGCAAACGAGTTCCTCAACCTCGAGAACGACAAGATTTCTACATCACGCAACTGGGCTGTATGGCTCCACGAATACCTCGTTGACTTCCCCGGCAAGCAGGACGTGCTGCGCTATGTGCTCACAGCCAACGCTCCGGAGACCAAGGACAACAACTTCACATGGAAGGATTTCCAGGACCGCAACAACAACGAGCTTGTAGCTGTTTACGGCAACTTCGTCAACCGTGCACTCCAGCTGACCAAGAAATACTTCAACGGCATCGTGCCCGAATGTGGCGAACTGCAGGACGTTGACCGCGCTGCCATCAAGGAATTCAAGGACGTGAAGCAGAAGGTGGAGGCACTGCTTGACGCATTCAAGTTCCGCGACGCCCAGAAAGAGGCAATGAACCTGGCACGTATCGGCAACAAGTACATCACCGATTGCGAGCCTTGGCACGTTGCCAAGACCGATATGGAGCGCGTCAAGACTATACTCTATATCTCACTGCAACTCGTAGCCAACCTTGAGATAGCATTCGAACCGTTCCTTCCGTTCAGTTCGGCAAAGCTCCGCGAGATGCTCAACGTGGCTAATACAGAATGGGATCAGCTCGGCAGCACCGAACTCCTCAAGCCCGGACACCAGCTCGGCACTCCTGCCCTGCTCTTCGAGAAGATTGAGGACGACGCCATCAACGCACAGCTCCAGAAACTTGAGGACACCAAGAAGGCTAACGAGGCTGCATCGTACGTGGCTGCACCCGTCAAGGAGAACGTCGACTTCGAGACTTTCGAGAAGATGGACATCCGCGTAGGCCACATCAAGGACTGCCAGAAGGTGAAGAAGTCGAAGAAACTCCTTCAGTTCACCATCGACGACGGCTCGGGCAAAGACCGCACCATACTCAGCGGCATCGCTGCCTACTACGAGCCTGAACAGCTCATCGGCAAGGACGTGCTCTTCGTAGCCAACTTCGCTCCACGCAAGATGATGGGCATCGAAAGCCAGGGCATGATTCTCTCGGCTGTCAACTTCGACGGAACACTCAACGTGACATCTGTATTGGGCAACGTTAAGCCCGGTTCACAGGTGGGATAATACGAGTTTTGAATTTTGAGTTTTGAGTTTTGAATTTGTCGGCTTCGCCGATTTGGAATTGTTGAATGTTGAATTTTTAATTGGAAATTTATAATTCTTAATTCATAAATCGCGCAGCGACCAATTCAAAACTCAAAATTCAAAACTCATAATTGCCAACGGCAACCAACTCAAAATTCAAAATTCAAAACTCAAAACTCACAACCCGTAACTGCTTCAATGTCATTGTAAAAACATTGAAACAGTAACGAAACAGGCAAAAAATATGCACATTTATAGGGTGTTTGTGCACACAGAATGTCTTTTTGTAGAAAAATATTTGCCTATATGAATAAAAATTATTTCCTTTGCAAAGTTTTTTAAAAGGAAATTACATTATAAACACTTTAAAATTAGAAATTATGTCAGAAATCGAATCAAAAGTAAAAGCTATCATCGTTGACAAACTCGGTGTAGACGAAGCAGACGTTAAGCCTGAAGCAAGCTTCACAAACGACCTTGGTGCAGACTCACTCGACACCGTAGAGCTCATCATGGAGTTCGAGAAGGAGTTCGGCATCTCTATCCCTGATGATAAGGCTGAGAAGATCGGCACTGTTGGCGACGCTATCGCTTACATCGAGGAGAACGCAAAATAAATAAGGTTTATGGTTTATAGTTTATGGTGTACATAAACCATAAACCATTTTTTTCAACCATAACCCGAAACTATTTTAAATGGAATTAAAAAGAGTAGTAGTTACAGGTCTTGGAGCCGTTACCCCATTGGGCAACACTGTTGAAGAGACTTGGAACAACCTTGTCGCCGGCGTAAGCGGCGCAGCCCCCATCACATTGTTCGACGCTTCTGATTTCAAGACTCAGTTTGCATGCGAGGTGAAGAACCTTAAGGTGAACGACTTCATCGATCGCAAGGAAGCACGCAAGATGGACCGCTATGCACAGCTCGCTATCATCGCAGCAATGCAGGCAGTTCAGGACTCGGGCATGGATCTTGACAAAGAAGACAAGAACCGCATCGGCGTAATCTACGGCGTTGGCATCGGTGGCATCAAGACTTTCGAGGAAGAAGTAGGCTACTATGCACTGCACAAGGAGAACGGTCCTAAGTTCAATCCGTTCTTCATCCCGAAGATGATTGCCGACATCGCAGCAGGCCAGATTTCAATCCAGTACGGATTCCACGGTCCTAACTATACCACTACTTCGGCATGCGCATCATCTACCAACGCTCTTGCTGACGCCTTCAACCTCATCCGTCTTGGTAAGGCCAACGTCATCGTAAGCGGTGGTGCAGAAGCTGCCATCACACCTGGAGGTGTAGGCGGATTCAACGCCATGCACGCACTCTCTACACGCAACGACGATCCGGAGCACGCTTCACGTCCGTTCAGCGCAAGCCGTGACGGATTCATCATGGGCGAAGGCTCAGGATGCCTCATCCTTGAGGAACTTGAGCACGCCAAGGCACGCGGAGCCAAAATCTACGCAGAAATGGTTGGCGAAGGTATGTCTGCCGACGCTCACCACATCACAGCTTCTCACCCTGAGGGTCTCGGCGCTCGCCTCGTAATGGAGAACGCTCTTGAGGACGCAGGCATGAAGCCTGAGGACATCGACTATATCAACGTACACGGCACATCTACCCACGTGGGTGACATCTCTGAGGCTAAGGCCATCAAGCAGGTGTTCGGCGAGGCCGCTTACAAGCTCAACATCAGCTCTACCAAGTCTATGACTGGACACTTGCTCGGCGCTGCCGGTGCTGTGGAGGCTCTTGCTTCGGTGCTTGCAGTGAAGAACGACATCGTTCCGCCTACCATCAACCACGCTGAGGACGACCAGGATCCGGAAATCGACTACAACCTCAACTACACCTTCAACAAGGCACAGAAGCGTGAGGTACGTGCTGCACTGAGCAACACATTCGGTTTCGGAGGCCACAATGCATGTGTAATATTCAAGAAATATGCTGAGTAATCTCATCGACAGAATGAAGCTCCCTTTCCGTAAGGACAAGGAGCTTTATTTGTCTTTACGCCAAATCATAGGCTTCTATCCGCACGACATCGGCTACTATAAGCTGGCGCTTATGCACAAAAGCATGTTCAAGCGCAACGCCAAGGGCAAACCCGTGAACAACGAACGACTGGAATTTCTTGGCGATGCAATCCTCGACGCCACCGTTGGCGACATAGTCTACCGCCACTTCCCAGGCAAACGCGAGGGCTTCCTCACCAATACACGCTCCAAACTCGTGCAGCGCGAAACCCTCAACCGACTGGCGCAGGAAATGGGCATCAACCAGCTCATATTGTCTAACGGACGCTCTTCGTCGCACAACTCATACATGGGAGGCAACGCCTTCGAGGCTCTTGTGGGAGCAATATACCTCGACCGTGGCTACAACGCATGCATGGAGTTTATGCGCAAGCGAATACTGACACAAATGATAAACATCGACAAGGTTGCTTATAAGGAAGTAAACTTCAAGAGCAAGCTCATCGAATGGAGTCAGAAGAACCGCGTGCGCATTGACTTCCGCGTCCTCTCGCAGGAAAAAGACAAGACCGGATCGCCCGTGTTCAACTATCAGGTGATGCTTGAGACAGTAGAGGGATGCACCGGTACGGGCTTCAGCAAGAAGGAAAGCCAGCAGATGGCTTCGAAGCTGACGCTCGAACGACTGCGCAAGGAACCACAGTTTATCGACCAAGTGTTTGCTGCCAAGACCGACCGCACAAAAATGGAGGAAGAACCGGTGCAGAACGTTCCAACTATAGAGCCTGAGGCTGACGAGTTCATCATCAAGAATCCTGAGGTGGAAGCCCATGCCGAGGCTGCTGTAAAAGCTCTCAATGGCGGCAAGAAGACAAAGCAAGGACGACGCTCGCCTATGTATCGCAACGTAAGCGAGGAGGACGAGACTGTAAAAGAAACGGCTGAAAGCCTGCCGTACAATGCCGCTGACACAACAGCCGACAATTCGGACGACGAGAACAGCGACGAGGATATGCTCAATCTCGACGACAAGGAGTTTGACCTGAGCCATATCTCTGCACGCCAACAGAGTCGTGAGGAGATAATCGCTGCTGCCGAAGCAGCGGCATTTGCCGAATAAATAATGCTCTAAAAAGCCCTACCTCCTGCCCCTCCCCCGTAGGGAGGGGAGTGGTATGCTTTGTAAGCTTATAAACAATGCGCCCTGTAAATGCAAAAGCATTGATTGTTTATGCTTTTGCACTTACAGGGCGTTTTGTTGCTTAATACTTTATCTTGAAATAATCGAGCAAAGCCTTGTAATGGTCTTGTGCTGTGAGACAAGTGTCGGCAAGATAGCCCGGCACACGCTTCCACTCATGCAAGCCACGATAATAGAACATCTTCAGTTCGTCAGTTATTATAAAAGGTACAATCGAATGATTCAGACATTCCTTGAACATTATCAGTCGCCCTACACGACCATTACCATCCTGAAAGGGATGTATGGTTTCAAAACGATGGTGAAAGTCAAGGATATCCTCAAATGTCACTACCGCCTTGCTCTTATACTCCTTCAATAATTCACGAATAGCCTTGCCTACGAGCTTCGGTTCAACAGTTTCGATACCTCCCACTTCATTTGGCAAGCGCTTGTATTCACCAACAGCAAACCACGACTTGGACGCATCTGACGTGCCCGATTTCAACAATGCGTGCAAATGTTTTATCATTGACTCTGTCAGAGGTTCCTTAGCATTGTCAATGATATAGTCGATGCATCTGAAATGGTTTGTTGTCTCAATGATATCGTCTACCCTTACAGCCTCATCCGAAACACTTATTGTATTTGTCTCGAAAATGTAACGGGTCTGCTCCTTTGTCAGTCGGCTACCCTCGATATGGTTTGAATTATAGGTCAGATCTATCTGTGTACGATGATAAATGCCACCCTTCATCCTTCCTTCTCTTTGCTCTCTTAAGGAACGAAGTAACGGCAAGATGCTGTTTCGGGCGTTCTTTCTTGATGGCAATGGCGCATCTGTCGGAACGGTCCATGTCTTGCCAACCAATTTCGCACCCGAAATCTTACCCTGCACACAATAGTTGCGCACGGTTCTCTCGGACAATCCATGAGCTTCGGCATATTCTTTTGTTGAGATGTATTCCATATATTATCGGCAAGAAACTAACTAACTTTATGCAAATATAGCTGTTTTCTTGCCGATATCGGCAAGAAAACGCCTGTTTTTTGTTAAAATCATACATACCGGTTAAACATTCGTTACACTTAATCCGTCTTATACACATATATGAAACGTTTTATAATATTCTTCCTGCTCTGTCTGTGTGCATACACCGGATGGGCGCAAGGCATCGTGAAAGGCAAGATATTGGACCGACAGAAGTCTGAACCTCTCGGTTTTGTCAATATCAAAGTGACTGAACAAGGTAGCGACAAGTTCGCTGGCGGTGGCATTACTGATGCTGGCGGCAACTTCAACGTGTCGGGACTAAAGGACGGCAAGTACACGCTTTCGCTCACCTTCATGGGCTATAAGGACGTGACACGTCAGTTTGAGATTACTCCAGCCAAACGTGAAGTGCAATTCAAGCTGCTGTATATGGCTGAAGATGCCAAGCAACTGAACGAAGTGACCGTGACAGGACAGCGCGCCACAATGAAACTGGAGGTTGACCGAAAGTCGTTTGATGTCGGTCAGCTCATCAGCAATGCCGGACAAGCGGCTTCGGACGTGCTCGACAATATACCTTCGATTGAGGTTGACAACGACGGCAATGTGTCGCTGCGTGGCAATTCAAGCGTGGAGGTATGGATCAACGGCAAGGCATCTGGACTGACTTCAGACAACCGTGCACAGATTCTACAACAGCTGCCGGCTGAAAGCATCGACCGTATAGAAGTGATTGACAATCCTTCGGCTAAATTCTCGGCTGAAGGTTCTGCTGGTATCATCAACATTGTGCTCAAGAAGGACCGTAAGGCTGGATATTACGGCTCGGTGCAGGCTGGTGGCGACACTCGCGGTGGTGCCAATACAAGCTTCAACGTCAACTACAACAGCCGACTGATTGACTCTTATATAAACCTCGGCTACCGCCATCGTGCCAATACAGGACACATGGAGAGCCAGCAGACCAGCAATGCATATAACCAGACATACGACAGCGACAGCAAACAGCGTGGCAACAACTTCTTCACACGTGCCGGTGTGACGCTGCACGCTACGACAAAGGACGACTTCAGCCTCAGCGGCATGCTCATGCACGGAGGCGGAAACAGCCACAGCTATACACCTTATATATATACAGCAGTGGCAAACGGCCTGAACAACTATCAGCTCGACCGTATCAACCGCTCACGTACGGGTATGGACATGCGCTACGGCGAGTTCAACTACCGCCACTCGTTCAACGACAAGCACTTCATTGACTTCACTGCCGACTTGAGCAGTTGGAAGATGAATGGCGACAACTGGTATCAGGACTCTACCGTAGTGGTGGGCATCGACGACGTTACGTACAGCTATCAGTATCGTCCACAGTACATCAACAACCACCGCAAGGAGCTGAAACTCGAATACGAGAACCAGGTGACCAAGAACTTCAAGATAGAAGCTGGATATAACGGCAATTTCTCGCGCGAGAACACACCGCAGGAATCGTATATGGACAATACGTCGTTTGACGGAACTAACGCCTCTGAGGACAAATTGTTCTTCAACCGCTTCATCTACAAGCAGGATCTGCACGCCTTCTACACCACGCTTAGCTATAAGTTCGGGGCGCTTAGTCTGATGGGCGGACTGCGTGGCGAATACTGGCGTGTCAATACCGAGAGCTACACATGGGAGCAGGAGCACGACGCATCGCTACGCGAACAACCATTCAAGAAGGACTATTTCCAGCTGTTCCCGTCGGTATTCATGTCATGGCAGATGACCGAGACACAGCAGTTGCAGCTCAACTACACCCGTCGTCTGCGTCGTCCGTGGGGCGGACAGCTCAATTCGTTCCGCGACACACGCGATGCTACAACGGTTTCGTTCGGTAACCCGTATCTGACACCGGAATTCAGCAATTCATTCTCGCTCAATTATCTTAAGCAATGGAACGACCACTCGCTGCTCGTCAGCGCCTACTATCGTCCTACTACGGACGTGATACAGCGCATAAGCTATAAGAACCAGGAAGACGGACTGTTCTACCAGACCTCTATGAACGTGGCAAAGAGTGTGTCGACGGGATTGGAAATGACGGTAAAGAACAAGTTGTGGCGCATCCTCGACCTCACAACGTCGGCAAATGCCTACTATTATCGTCTTAACGGATTCTCGTACGACATCGACGGACAAACCGTAACGGGCAATTCCGACCATAACTTCACATGGAACGCCCGCATGACGGCATCGCTTATGTTGCCATACGACATCTCAATACAAAGCACCGGACGCTACACGGCACGTCAGGTCATCACACAGGGTTATCGCAAGGCCAACTACAGCATTGACTTCGGTGCTCGCAAGAACTTCTTCAACAAGCTCTTTACGCTATCGGTCAACTGCCGCGACCTGCTTGACTCACGTCGCTTCGAGACCTTCACAAGCGGACCTAACTTCACACGCCACCAGATTAACCGACGTGGCGGACGACGTATGAGCATGACGCTGACGTGGAACTTCGGTAATATGAAACAGAAGAAACGCCCCAACAAGAGCCATAACAGCGAAAACGACATGCCGATGGACTATAACGGAGGCGAAGAATAAAGGCACTGTTTGCAGTATGCAAATATCGTACAAGCAGTAAAAAACTGTTACAAATGAAAATTCAATTATAGAGAATTCAAGACGCGTTTTTATCAGTTTAGACGGCGCTTCTTATCATATTTTTAATCAAATAAGCCCCCGCTGCATTGCAAAGGCAGTCCTTTTAGTACACAACAGGACTACTTTTGCAATGCAACGGGGGCTTAATTGTAACCCTAAAGTTGCCCTTTTGGGGGCGAAAAGGATAACTATTGCATTGATAGAACTTGCACACTCATCACTCACATACGCCTAACGCATTGTGAATAAAGCACATAAGGCTGCACGCTCAAAACTCAAGAATTTCGGGAAAAACATTTCCTTGTGCGTTCAACTCGCAGTTTTGAGCGCTTAGAAATGCAAATATTGTCATAAAGAACACTCCCTATCAGTCCTCCCGCTAATTGATAATCGAGAGGATGCCGAGTGGTCCGCTACATGTGGCACGGTACTTTATGAGTTTCTTGCCATCAGAATTGACGCACAGACCGTTGTTATTGAGATTGTACTGACGCTTGCAACGGCTGCACGACACTATACCGTTCGACGTGAAGGCAAGCTTGTTGTTAAGCATATTGGTCTCGTCATAGCAGTTGGGACATTGCGAGTCGAAGACATAGAGAATGGCAGGCGACGAGAGATTGCCATAGCCCACAATGATACCGGTTTTGTTATATAAGCCGATGGCACGCGTACGACGCATGTCATCGGCATTTGCTTTCTGCTTGGTCGTAAGTCCTTCGTTGCTCTCAAAATAGAAGTATGTTACCGCTCCCTCCTGACCCTCGCTAATACGACAGAATACGCCCGGTGACAATGGGTTGAGCGCACTCTGCAACGTAGCATCCTGGTGCTGACTATTGTCGAACACGAAGTATGCATGAAGCGATGAGTAATCGAAGTCTGTATTCGAGCATGACGAAACAAGGAACATGACGAATAGAAGAAGTAAAGGGAAGCGGTTCATTGGGGGAGAGTTCTTTGAGTTGAGAGTTGAAAGTTGAGAATTGAGAGTTATGATTACCTTTGAAGGTATACGTAATAAAAACGCATTAACAATAATGCATATCATAACTCTCAACTTTCAATTTTCAATTATGCAAGCAGCGCCTTTTCTGCTTCATCCACACGCTCGAAATGGAACTCGGCGAGCGTCTGGTCCATAAGTGCTGCAATACGGTCGTTGCACAGATTGCCCATTGAGCCTTCGTGAGTGTGATGAATGTTGTGGTCGGCATGGAAAGTGCCGTTCTCTATCTCTAGTCCTACCTGCTTGTAGGCATCACGGAACGGTGTTCCGGCGGCTGCAAGACGGTTGACCTCCTCTACCGAGAACATCGGGTCGTACATCGGATTGTCGAGTATGTGTTCGTTCACCTCGATACGCTCAATGATGTAGGCAGCCATATCAAGGCAGTCCTTCAATTCGGCAAAGGCAGGAAGGAATACTTCCTTGATAATCTGCAGGTCGCGGAAATAGCCCGTAGGCAGATTGTTCATGATGAGCTGTATCTGTGTAGGCAGACTCTGCAGTTTGTTCGATTTGGCACGTATCAGCTCAAACACATCGGGATTCTTCTTGTGCGGCATGATTGACGAGCCGGTGGTGCATTCTTTGGGAAGTTTTACAAAGGCGAAGTTCTGGCTGTTGAACAGACATGCGTCGAATGCCAGCTTTGATACTGTACCAGCTACTGAAGCCAAGGCAAATGCCACGTTGCGCTCCATCTTGCCACGTCCCATCTGTGCGTACACCACATTATAGTCCATTGAGTCGAAGCCCAACAGACGTGTAGTCATCTCACGGTTCAACGGGAACGACGAGCCATAGCCAGCAGCCGAACCAAGCGGATTGCGATTGGTTAGACGATAGGCAGCCTGAAGGAAGAGCATGTCGTCGGCAAGCGATTCGGCATGTGCGCCAAACCAAAGTCCGAACGAACTCGGCATGGCTATCTGCAAATGTGTATAGCCCGGCATAAGTACATTCTTATACTGCTCGCTCTTCTTCTGCAATTCGCGGAACAAAGCGTCAACTCTCTCTACTACCTCACGCAATTCGTGACGTGTGAAGAGCTTGAGGTCGACCAGCACCTGATCGTTGCGTGAACGACCTGAGTGAATCTTCTTACCCATATCACCCAAACGGCGTGTAAGCATCAGTTCCACCTGCGAGTGAACGTCCTCAACGCCCTCCTCAATAACAAATTCGCCTCGCTCGCACTCAGCGTATATGTTTTTCAGTTCAGCCAGAAGCTGTACAAGCTCGTTCTTCTGCATGAGTCCTATCGACTCGAGCATAGTGATATGAGCCATTGAACCAAGCACGTCATACTTGGCGAGGTATATGTCAAGTTCGCGGTCACGTCCTACAGTGAAGCGCTCTATCTCCTCATTAACAGAGAAATTCTTTTCCCAAAGTTTGCTTGCCATAATAATTATAAAGGTTTAAAAGAAAGCCCTACCCCCGACCCCTCCCCCGCAGGGAGGGGAGTAATATGTTCGATTAGCTTAAGCAGGCAACGGCGAGGACGCCATAGCCTCCTATGCATACCACTCCCCTCCCTACGGGGGAGGGGCCGGGGGTAGGGCCTATATATTAGTTATACTGAATCATCTGAAGCACGTCGGCAATCTTCTCGATGCCTTCCTGCAGGGGCTTCTTCACCATCTGCTTGATGAACATATTGAGTTCGGCCTTGATGGTGAGTTTCATCTTGCATGAAGTAGAAGTAACGGGCAGGAGCTGAATCCAGAAATTGAACGGGATAGGGCTCTGCTCGGTCTCAAACTTGATGCACTTGGGTTCTTCGCGATTTACCACACGCAACTTGATGCTGCCCACTGGCGGCACATTTACCGACAAAGAATCCTGGTCGAATTCCAGATCCTTGATTTTCTCTGCCTGCTTGCGAGCCTCCTCAGGCATGTTGTCCTTCATCAGCTCATAGCGTTCCTTAAGCTTCTGCAGATTGTTAAGGTCGCTCAGCTTGTCGTAAACGTTCTGCTGTGGGAATGGTATCTGTCGTATGGAACTTTCGAATGTAGTCATATTATTTCTTCCAGTTAGCGGGATCCTTGCGCCACTCAGCGAGCACCTCAAGGTCTTCCTTCTTAATATAACCTGTCTCTGCTGCGATAGCTGTGGTGTGCTCATAGTCAGAGAGTGTGATGAGGCGCACGTTAGCAGCCTTGAAAGCCTCTTCGGCTACGGGGAAACCGTATGTGTAGCTTGCCACCATACCAACTACCTCGAAGCCAGCCTTACGCAGAGCGTCAACAGCCTTGAGCGAAGAACCGCCTGTAGAGATAAGGTCTTCTACAACTACTACCTTTGCACCCTCAGGGATAGTACCCTCAATCTGGTTGCCCATACCGTGATCCTTCGGCTTCGGACGAACGTAGCAGTAAGGCAGCAACAGCTCGTCGGCTACAAGCGCACCCTGTGCGATGGCACCTGTAGCAACACCTGCAACGGCATTTGCCTCAGGAAACTCCTCGTGAATGAGGTGTACCAACTCCTGCTTAACAAACGAGCGCAACTCGGGATAAGCCAGAGTCTTGCGGTTGTCGGTATAGATTGGCGACTTCCAACCAGATGCCCATGTGAACGGGTCGTTGGGTTGCAGCTTTATAGCCTTTACTTCAAGAAGTTTTGATGCGAATAGCTTTTTAAGTGTACTCATAATTATATATGCTTTTTAGTTTTTATCTTACTTTGCAAAGTTAGTGCAAAAATCCGAGTAAGCGAGACAAAAGGACAATTATTTTCCCTACACTTTCTCTTATATCCTTGATATATCAGCGAAATCGTCGACAACGCTGTCTGCCCCTACCTCAACAAGACTTTGGCGCGAACCGTTGCCGTAGGTAACGCCGATGGTGGCGCAGCCGGCATTGCGACCCATGAGAATGTCGAAATGGGTGTCGCCCACTACCACTGCGTCGGCAGCCGTCAAGCCGAAGTGGCTTAGTGTCTTCAATACGGGTTCGGGATGGGGCTTGGCATGGCTCACATCCTCATAGCCGATAATGTATGTCACAATGTCGTCAAGAGCAAAAGAACTGATGAAGTCGGCAGCCGACTGATGGCTGCGACTGGTGGCTATGGTGAGAATCATTCCGCGCGAATGCAGCAGTCGAAGCGTCTCGTCGACGTGCGGAAACATAGGCACACCTATCTGTGCATTCACGTCGTGGAATATGCGCCGGTAGGTGGCTGTACACTCAGCCGCCATACGCTCGTCCATCGGTTCGAGCACGGGGAAAGCCTCCATCAGAGGCAATCCGATGGTTGCCGCAATCTCGTCGTCGGTGTGCTGAGGCAGGTGCATGGCGTCGAGAGTACGGTGGAATGTGTTGAGTATTACGGGGCGTGTATCGGCTATGGTGCCGTCGAAATCGAGTATTGCTATTTTCTTCATAATGCAGACGTTGTGGTTTTAACGTCACTGCAAAGGTAACAAAAAAATGCCGAAAAAAGGGGCACACCCCGAAAGGTATGCCCCTTAAATTATCAGCTATAGGTTTTAGAAATTTCCCTTGTTGGCGTTGTCCCACCAAACGTGAGTACCGCCCTTGTCGCCAGAGATGCCATTCTTGCTGGTATTCTCCTTGTCGAGGAGTTCCAGACCGCCCTTGATGCCTTCAGCATTGGTGTCGTAAGCATTGCTGCTGTAGATTACACGGCGAACGCCTTCCTCTGTGTTGACAGCACCGTTGCTCTTGTTGACCAGTGCCACGAAGAACTTCGGGTAGCCAGTACGACGCTGCTCAGCCCAACCTTCGTTAGAGAGCGGGAAGAGAGCGATGTACTTCTGTGTCTGTATGCGTGCAAGCTGGTCTTCCTTGCTTGCAGCGTCGTCCCACTTCACACCGAGATGGTTGACAGCCTTGCAGTTGTTGGCAGAGTTGCCCGGGTCTACATAGTCAGCCTGTCCGGTTGTACCGTTGATGTAAGCGTCGATGTCGGCGTCGCTGATGTTCTCGATGCCAGCGAACGAACCCTTATAAGCAAGCTCGTTCTTGATAGAGAGGCGGATGCCCTTCTCGTAGAGGCTTTTTACGCTTTCAGAGCCGATGCCCCAACGCAACTTGGCTTCAGCGAGGAGGAAGTAAGCCTCGGCAGCCTTGAAGATAGGCAGCGGAGTGTTGTAAGCGCCAACCCACTGCGACATCTTGTAGCCGTATGAGCCGTCAGAACCCTTCTGTGCCATGCCGCTTGCGTAGCGGATGCCGCAGTAAACGGATCCCTTAGGAGTGGTGACGCCCTTCTCGTTGGTGATGTCGTCAGCATTCTTTGTCATGTAGAGAGGCAGACGCGGGTCGTTCATGCCCACCATGAGCGTTACGAGGTTAGCGTTCATGCCGCAGTCCTGCCAGTCGAACATACGCTTCAGCTCATTGCTCTGGTCCTTAACCACGATGTCCTTGCCCGAAACGGCGAGGGTGTTGGCAGCGGCAGCTGTAGCAATCGCCTTGAGGTCGTAGCTGTCGGCAGCCATCTCGCTCTCACGCTTTGACAAGCGGAGAGCGATGCGCAGCTTCATTGTGTTGGCTATCTGAACCCACACGGCAGGGTCGCCCCCACCCCAAGTGTCGTATGTTGCAAGTGAAGTTTTCTCTACATTGTCCATCTTCTGCAATCCGGCAATCGCCTTGTCAAGGTCATCGAGCATATACTCGTAGAGCTTCTGCTGGCTGTCGAAACGATAGCTCGACTCGCTCTCGGCGTTGATGATTGACGAGTAGGCAAGCGGTCCGTAGGCGTCGGTTGCCTGCATAGTGCCTACAGCCTGCACGATGCGCATTGTGCCAGCCAGTCCTTCAAGATTCTGCTTGTCGAGGCTGGCGATGTTGCGGCGCGTATTGTTGAAGATGTGCAGATAGTAGTTCTCGTACATACCGCCACTGTGTCCGCGGTTCTCGCCCATATCGCAGTTGGTGAAGTTGCCGTGAGGAGTCTGGAAGTAGCCACCATAGAGGTCGATGGTAAGGTTGGTCCAGAACTGGAACATATTCTGATGAGGCGGATAGCAATAGTTCATTGGCTCGGCACACTGTGCTGAGAATGGCAATATATCAGGATCCACCTGCGTCTTGTTAGTATTCAGATCTTCGAAATCGCCTGTGCATGAGCTTAACATTCCGCCACCCATCACAGCCAGTGCCAGCATTGATGACACCGCGAATATATTTTTCTTTTTCATAATTCCTTAGGTTTTAAACGGTTGTAAAAATAGTCTTTTACTCGCTCAATGATTAGAAGTTCAGCTTCAAGTTCAGACCTAAGCTTCTTGAAGAAGGAAGGTTGAAGATGTCAACACCCTGCACACCGTTGCCGGTACCCATAGATACGTCGGGATCGCAAGGAGCATCCTTGTAGAAGAAGAAGAGGTTGCGTGCTATAAGTGCTGCTGTGAGGTTCTTGCCGTTGCCGAAGAGGTTGCGGAAGGTGTAGCCGAGGCTCAGCTCACGCATACGGACGTTGGTGCCCTTGTATACGTAGAACTCGTTGGCATACGGACTGTTGAAGTTGGAAGCGCCAACTGTTGTGTACCATGCCTGCGGGTCGAACTCAACACCGTCAACCACTACCTTGCCTGCGTTGCGTGCATCGGCAGAGCGCTGTGAAACGCCCCAACCGTCGAGAGCAGCCTCAGTAGCTGAGAGCACTCTGCCACCGAACTTACCGTCGATGAGGAACGACAGCGTGAAGTCCTTATAATGGAATGTATTGCTCCAACCGAAGTTGACCTTGGCGTTCATGTTGCCTGCATACTTCATCTCGTCGATGTTGTCGCCCATAAGTATAGGTTCGCCCTTATCGTTCTTGACTGGCTTGCCAGCCTCGTCGCGCTTGATCTGACGAACGTAGAGGTCGCCGTACGAGCCACCCTCGTTGAGCACAACCTTGGCACCTGACCATGAGGCAACAGTAAGACCGTTCTCCAATCCCTCTACGAGCTCCTTAATCTTGTTGTCGTTGTAAGAGATGTTGAAGTTGGTAGACCATGCAAAGTCGTCGTTGAACTGCTGATGCCAGCCAGCTGAGAACTCAAATCCCTGGTTCTGTACGTTACCGGCATTGACGTAACGGTTGCGCAGACCGCTCTCGTAAGGAGCCGATACTGAGAAGAACTGGTTCTTGGTGTTGGTCTTATAGTATGTGAAAGAGAGGTCGAGGCGGTTGTTGAAGAATGTACCGTCGAAACCGAATTCGAGAGAGTGTGTCTTCTCAGGCTTCAATGTGCGGAACGGAGCCTTGTCGGGAGCCGTCACTGTGCCAGCAGAGCCGAGAGTGTAGCGAAGGTTAGACATGTAGATAGGCACGTCGTTACCTACGATAGAATAGCTGCCACGGAGCTTGAAGAGGTTCACCTGCTCGCCCATAGGCATGAGCTTGTTGAGCAGCACGCTGGCGCCTACTGACGGATAGAAGAATGAACAGCCGTTGGTGAATGCGAGAGCCGACGACCAGTCGTTACGTGCTGAGAGGTCGAGGAACACTGCCTCCTTGAAGCCTACCTGAGCTGTTGCGAATACAGCGTTGAGGCGCTTCTCGGTGTTCAATGCGTCGGTAGTAGACATATTGCCATAGTAGTTGTTCGGAGTGAAGATGTTAGGATAGTAGATGTTGCCGTCGCCCGGACCTTTATACTTGTTGCCTTCGCCCCAGAGGTCTACGTGAGAAGTCTTGGTCTTTGTGAAGCTTGAGCCTGCTGTAGCTGTGAGTGCCCAGTCGCCCCATGTGTGGTTGTAGTTGACGAGAACGTCGCCATAGAGCTGGTCGCTGAAGTAGCGGTTGTCCTTCATGCGTCCCATCGGATAGAGGTCGCCTACAGACGAAGCGTAAGCGTTGTGTATGAAGTGGTCCTCGCCACGCTCGTAGCGCATACGTCCCTGAATGTTGATGTCGGGAGTGATGTCCCACTTGATAGAGCCACCAAACTCGTAGCGGTTGCGCTCAGAGATAGGTGTCTGACGGTTGAGCATCCAATATGGGTTGCCAAACTGCTGCTGCTTGGTATTGGTCCAGTTCTGGATGTTGCATCCACGCTCAGCGTCGTAAATCTCGAAGTTATCCTTATAGTAGTTCCAGTCGGTGCCACGCGGTACGAGGTAAGCGCCTGTGAGCGGGTTCCACAGATAGCCGGCAGCAGCCTGGTTCTTAGAGTACTGGTTGCTGTACTTGGCAGAGAAGTCGACATGTATGGTTTCGAGCACCTTGAAGTCAACCTTCGAGTTGAGGTTGTGGCTGCGGTATGTATTCTCGGGAGTCATGCCCTGAGAGTAGACGTTGCCGTAAGAGAAATAAGACTTGAAGTTGTCGTTGCCACCTGCAAGCGAGATAGAGTTGTTGGTGGTGAATCCTGTGCGGAAGAATTCCTCAGCATAGTTCTTCGAAGCGGCTGAGAGCTTGTCGCCCCATGACAATGTGCCGTCAGCACCGCCGCCATAAGTGGTCTGGAACTCAGGTAATACCATCGGGGCCTCCATTGTGGTGTTGCTTGATACGTTGACGCTCACCTTGCCAGCCATAGCCGACTTGGTGGTAATCATGATGGCACCGTTGGCAGCCACTGCACCGTAAAGAGCAGAAGCGGCAGCACCCTTCAGAAGGGTGATAGAAGCGATGTCGTCAGGGTTGATGGTCGACATAACGTCGCCACCGTCGCGCTCGCCACCGTAGTCGCTTGCCACCTGTGAAGAAGTGGTATTGGTCATTGTCGGCACACCGTCGACAACGATAAGCGGCTGGTTGCTACCCGAGATTGACTTGTTGCCACGGAACAGAATCTTTGAAGAGCCGCCTGCACCGGTAGAGTTAGGCGTAATCTGCAGACCAGCACTCTTGCCCTGAAGAGAGTTGATCATATTGATTGACTTGATGTCGTTGACATCCTTGCCGCCTACGGTCTGTGCCGAGTAGGTAAGGGTCTCCGACTGTCGCTTGATACCCATGGCAGTAACTACTACTTCGCCAAGGCTCTCAGCGTTAGGAACAAGAAGCACATTGATGATTTTGCGATTGCCAACCGTCTCCTCAGCATCCTTCATACCGACATATTTGAACACCAATATATCGTTAGGAGCGGTTTGGATGGTGTAGTTGCCGTTCAGGTCAGTCATGGTTGCATTCTTCGTGCCTTTGACAGACACGCTTACTCCAACAAGGGGATCGCCCATTTCTTTGTCTTTAACGAGACCAGAAACTGTATGCGTCTGTGCATACGCCCCTGTCATTAACATTCCTATCAGGAACATTACGACTGTAAGAAAAAGTTTTTTCTGCATAGTCTTAAGGGTTTGGTTAGTTATTTAGTTTGTGATAAGATGGTTTTAAAGCAATATCATTAATCTATCCGAAGATAGCCAGCATTTCAGCACATTAATCAATTCTATATTGATAATATGCAAGTAGTTCGTATTATTTTGGGCAAATATACAATTTTTATGAACACGTTGTTTCTAAAAACTGTGAAATAAAAGTTAAAAAGGCTGATAAATCTACGGCAAAGACCTTTTGTCGGCTAACAAAACCATTCAAATGGAATGGTCTTGTTTTTGTAACCATGCAGCATTGGTGTCTCGTCAAGATTGGGATACTAATGTCCGGATAGCAATATAAAGTTCCGTTCCGTGTCACTGAATGTACGTTCCGTGTCATTGAACGGCCATTCCGTGTCACGGAACGTACATTCAGTGACACGGAACGGAGATTTTAAGGGCGTGGAGAAATAATGGAATCGATTAATGCACGTTCTTGACAACAACTGCTACGGTCTTCATACGCACATAGTTTTCGGACAGATACATCAGTCCGCCGTATGGATTGTCGGTGCCATACGAGTTCTTGGCTATGTAGTAGCGGCGGCCTTTGTTGTCGTGAGCAATGCCGATGAGGCACATGCAATGGTCGTCAGTAGTGCGTCGTGTCTCGAAAGCCTTCTGTCGTTGCAGCTGTGTGCAGGGAATATCGTTGGGCAGTTCGGCTATGCCACGCTCAAAGGAGAATCCAGGTTCGGACACATCACCCTCCCAACATACAGGATGTCCAGAACGCAGCGACCTCTCTATGCGCCGCATCATCACATCGATAGGCACATTGTAGAAGAGTTCGTCGCTATAGTTGTCGGGCACTTCGATGGCGAATGTCTGGTCGAAGGGATGATGTGTAAAGCTTGTCAGGGCTGTATATTCGCCGAGCATATACACGCTATGTGCAAACTGTTGCGGGGTATATTCGGCTCCGAGCATATACACATTCTTAGGCATGTAGCCTATACGTTCGTCGAAGAGTCGCTGTGCGCGGTCAGACAGCTGGCTCAAGTCGTGAGAGGTTTCTGACATAGTCTGCAAGCGTCGTGCCAGAACCTTGTAGTTGAGCGACGGCGCATTGTAGGCGTCGTACGGCATCACGCCATACTCGCTTATCAGCCTCAGCAATAACGGAGCTGTGCCACGCAGCGTGATGCGACCGTATCCGCTTGAGAGGAAATGCTGCCGCGCCTGTTCGGCAAGGAGATGACGCACCACATAGTCTACCGACAGATTGACCGAATCGCCCATCTGTATATGTTCGGTCTCAATAGTGGCAAGCATGGCGTAAGCCCAGCAAAGCGGACTGCTGCCCTGATGCTTCACGGGTGTGTAGCCGAGCAACGTCTCGTTGATGAACTGTCGCTTCTTGCCAGCATCCGTGTTTCTACCTATATTTAAATCGGTACATGATGCGAGCAGGAAAGCTGCTATTATTATAAGAAATCTCATTTGTCGGACGTATTAATGTGTTGGATGTATGGCGCAGTATTACTTCACAACTGACCTCATAGGTGTCTTAACACCTTTGGCACCTACGAGGAAAGCCTTTGCCGAGCCAAACTTGAGGAACATATCCAGACGTACGGGCACGTGGTTGGCATCATCGGTTACGAAGAATCGCACGATTTCCTTCTCCTTGTTGTCCTCACGCTCTTTGTATGAGAGTTGCAGACAGCGGTACTTGTGTCCGTTATCCGCCTTGATAGTGGTCTTGCCCTTATATTTGAGCACGGCATTTATTATCTTCACTCCGTCGGTAATGGGGAAGTTGATGCGCTTGCCCTTCTCCCATCCCTCAGGATTGAACGAGCGTGCTCTGAGGAAAATGCTTATCATGTCGAATGTGCAAGCATCAGGAGTGTGGTTCTTCCACACGTGTGTGCCGTCCTTCTTCTGACGATGCTGCTTCACGTGTACTCTGCCGTTGGGATAAGTGTAGAAAGCCTCGTCTACGGTATAGCGGTCGCCCTCACGTGCTCCCTTACGGAAGTAGAGCGGTTCAAGCTCTGTAGTGTTATAACAGAGCAACGTGTCGCGCATGCTGAAGAACTTGTCGGCATTTGCCGACGTGCGTGTGATGAGCGAAGCACGATAGGCAGGCTTGCCATGATACTTGCTTTCTACGGTCGACATTGACGCGTTGCCCACCTTCACCCACACAAACTTCCAGTTGAAGTAGAGGTTGTATGTGAGGAACTCGCCCGACTTGAAAGCCGTATTCTTGAACTTGCACTGTGCCTGAACTGAGCATACGCCGACGATGAACAGTGCTATGGCTAGTATAAGTTTTCTTGTTTTCATATTATCATATTGTTTATAGGTTCTACACAAATCTCCAAGCGCTTAGAAGGGGTAAGGTATTCCCATCTGTCTTGCTCTCTGCAGATTGCGCTGTTGCAGTTTTTTCTGCTGTTCGGCTTTCTGCTTTACTATCTTCGACGGTTTCTGCTCGTTGAGCGGTCGTAGTGTCGGGTTCCAGTTGAGCGTGACGTCCCATTTTGCCTTGCATTCTATCTCGTCGGTATAGTAATATACCATTTCGGGTTGTCGGTTGGCGGCATACTCACCTGTGTCCCAGATGCCGTTGTTGTTGTCGTCGACAAACATGCGGGCATAGTAAGTGCCTGGTGTGACGTAGTAGAACTGTGCCGTGCCGTCAATTACCGAGGCTTTCTTCACAGCCGCATCCTGCTGGTTGAGCAGTTCAACGACAACGCTCTTGTCGGTGAATTGCGGAATGGTGAAGATTATCGAGCTGTACTCGTCGAGCGATTTCACCTTCACGCCTTCCTTTATTGCCGGCGACACGTTGCCGTATATGTCTACGAAAGCCATTGAGTCGGCCTCTATACTATACTCGGTGTCGGGTTTCCATTCTGCCATCAGCTCATAGTTGAGCAGCGACGTCACTCCCTCGGCATTGAGGGTGTCGCCCTTTATCTTCTGCACAACGGGTCGGAAACGCAGCGGTATGGTATACCACAGGGTGTCCTGTCGTGCATATAGATGTATCTTTGACGTGTCGGCCACAGCTAACGGACGTTCGAATGCGAAGCCCACATTACGGTCGGGGTCGAGCGACGAGCCTGACGAGATGCGTGGTGTGAGCAGTTTGCGTGGCATTATCGAGTCGTAAGGCTCGCCGCGCTTGCGTTTCTTCTCCTGCTGCTTCTGCCAGCTTTCAAATTCCTTGCGCAAGTCTTTCTGCCGGCGTTCGTAAGGCAGCTTTGAGAGTACGGTAAGCGTATCGGTCTGGCTTACGAGGTTGCCCAGTGTATCGGTGGTCATATATGTCATCTGCAGGCTTAACGTGTCCTGATTGACAAGCATAGTGTCGCGCAGCCAATAGGTTATGGTGTCGCGATGTAGCGATGTCTGCACGAGGAATGCATTGTCGGCATTGAAGTTGAGCCCCTTTATCACCGGCAACTGCTTGTCGCCGTAGCTGAAGAATATGCTGAAACGGTCGGGTTGCTGTCGCTCCGCCTTCAGAAAATAGCGGTCGGTGAGCGTTTCGGTAAACGCTCGCAGAACGATATCGTCGGGTGTGAATCGTGTGTATCCCACACGTGCTATGTCTTTGATATGCAGCGAGTCAATCCAAGTGGTGTCCTGACGGAATGCATCACAGAACGAAGGTTTAATGCTGTCGTGCGTGAAGGCTATCTGTTCGGCCTTCTGCGAGAAGCGGTAGTCGCCGTCCTGGTCTTGCAGGGCGTAGATGCGATAGTTACCCGGTGCCACACCACGTATTATGAAGTGTCCGCGCGAGTCGGCACGGGCCACGCGCAGCATAGGTTTCTTTATGAAGCACGAGTCTTCCATCTCGCCATACAGTCCTACGAGTATTCCCTTTACGGGTTCGAGATTGTCTGCCTGCACCACGTGTCCCGACACTTCGAGCGTGTCTATGTGGTCGCCGGTAGAGAAGCTGTAGGTGTAATTGCCCAAGGGATTACCCTCGTTGTTGTCGCTGATGGCATCGGAGAAGTCGATGGTGTAGGTGGTGTTGGCTTTCAGCGAGTCCTTCAGCTCCACCTTTATTTGCTTGCCGGTCGACTTTATCTCGGGCTGCTCCAATTGCGGTGGCGACACTACAACCTTCTCGGTGGCGTTGTCGAGCTTGATGAACTCGTCGAAGTAGATGTGTACCTTCTTTGCCGATACGTTCACACCGCCGTCGGCAGGCGATGCACCCACCACACTTGGCGGTGTCTCGTCATACCATCCACCGTCGGGACGACCCATACGGGCACATGAGGCAAGAAGGAATAGAAGCATTAGCGAAAACAAAAGCCCTACATGCCCTACATACCCTGCATGCCCCACCCCCTTGCCCCTCCCCCGTAGGGAGGGGAGTGATGTGATTGTTCTATATAAAAGATTTTTGAATATGTTCATATATATAATAATGTAAGGATTTGAATGTATTGACCGCTTAAATACCTGAGGCGGGAGTATTCATAATCTCTTCGATATACTGTCGGTTGTTCGAGAGGCGCGGTATCTTGTGCTGTCCGCCCAGCTTGCCCTTCGAGCGCAACCAGTCGTCAAACTGTCCGGGGCGTGCCACTACTATCTCCAGATGTTGAAGCGTGATGTCGTGGAATCGCTTAGCCTCGTAGTCGGAGTTGATGTCCTGCAGACTGCGGTCGAGAATGTCGGCAAACTCACCAAGATCGGCAGGCTGCTTGGCAAACTCAATGAGCCACTGGTGGCGGCACTTGGCGTTCTGATCCATAAATACAGGTGCAGCCGTGTATTCCTTCACCTCGGCACCCGTCTTCTGGCAAGCGTAAGCCAGTCCCTTCTCGGCGTTGTCCTGTATAAGTTCCTCGCCGAAGGCATTGATGAAGTATTTGGTACGACCGGTAATGACAAACTTATAGGGGCGAACTGATGTGAACTTGACTGTATCGCCAATCATATAACGCCACAGTCCGCACGATGTAGAGATGAGCATGGCGTAGTTCTTGCCTATCTCCACTCCTTCAAGCGGAACGATGTTGGGCGAGTCGCTGTCAAACTCGTCCATAGGCAGAAATTCGTAGAACACGCCATAGTCGAGCATCAGCAGCATCGACTTGTCGGCAGGGTCGTTCTGTATGCCGAAGAATCCCTCCGATGCGTTGTAGGTCTCCATATAGTGCATCTTGTCGCTGGTGATGATGTGCTCATACTGCGGACGATACGGCGTGAAGGCTATTCCGCCATGGAAGAACACCTCCAGATTGGGCCAGACCTCATCAATATGCTCCTTGCCCGTAATCTCAAGCACACGCACCAGCACGCTGAGCATCCACGACGGAACGCCCGAAAGATTAGTGACATTCTTGTTGAGACATTCATGGGCTATGCGGTCGCGCTTCACTTCGAAGTCGCTGAGCAGCGCTGTCTGCTTCTTGGGCACGCGTATGAGGTTGACGAGCGGATTGATGTTCTCGATGAGTATGGCACTGAGGTCGCCCACAAGCGAATCAGACAGATTATAGTTGGGCGAGTGTGATCCGCCGAGAATGAGTCCCTTGCCGTCGAACATACGACTCTTGGGATTGTTCTGCAGATAAAGGGCCACAACGTCGGTGCCTCCTTGATAGTGTATGCGATGCAGTCCCTCGCTCGACACTGGTATAAACTTACTCTTGTCGTTGGTAGTGCCCGACGACTTGGCATACCATTTAACGGTGCCTGGCCATAAGATGCTCGATTCGCCGTGGCGCATGCGGTCGATGTCGCCCTTGAGTTCTTCGTATGTGTTCACTGGCACGTTGCGCACGAAGTCGTCGTACGAGCGTGTGTTGCCGAAAAGGTGGTTTCGGCCGTATTCTGTACCTGCCGCTGTATGCAGCAGATGCTGCAACACCTCGTGCTGCAGTGCCTCCGGTTCAGTGAAATGACGTTCCAGCTTGTGCTGTCGGGGAATGAACGCATTGCGTATGATGCCTGTTAAGCTCATTTGTATTTCGTTTTTTCTATATTTTTGTAAATTGCAAAATTACCTAAAACAAGCGAGAGGAGTGGGGTTTTTACTTATTTTAAGAGTAATAAAAGGGTAAAAAAGTAAAAGAGTAAAAAAGTAAAAGGGGAGAATATTCAAGAATTGGCATACATTTCTGCAAAGTCGTCCCGAAAATGTGATGAACACCACAAAAAGTCGTCCCGAAAATGTGATGAACACCAAGAAAAGTCGTGCCTAAAATGTGATAAGAGTAGTTAAAAGTCGTCCCGAAAATGTGATGACACTTTGTTAATACATTGATAATTAGTAAATTTGCAAAAACTGAACATATATGGAAAGAGTACTGATAGACGAATTACATAAATGGAAGAATAAATCCGACCGTAAACCACTTATCTTAAGAGGTGCAAGACAGGTAGGAAAGACGTGGTTGCTTAAAGATTTCGGCAAGAAATTCTTTAAGGATGTCTGCTATATCAACTTTGAGCAGAAAGATGTGTTAGGTGCTATATTCGAAGGTACGCTGTCGCCACAACGCATTATCGAACAGTTGTCGGTTTATTCAGGAAAAAAAATACAGCCAGCAGATACTCTGCTTATATTTGACGAGGTGCAGGAGATGCCACGTGCCCTAACCTCATTAAAGTACTTCGCCGAAGAAGCACCTGAGTATGCAATATGCTGTGCTGGTTCGTTGTTGGGAGTGGCGTTGCACGAGGGCACATCGTTTCCAGTCGGAAAGGTGGAATTTCTCGACCTGTATCCCCTTTCTTTTCGCGAGTTCTTGCTTGCCAATGGAGAAGAAATGCTGCTGGATTATATCTTGAATGACGGACATCGCGACCTTGCTGCATTCACCGAAAAGCTTACGGATTATCTAAAGAAATACTTCGTTATCGGAGGTATGCCGTCTGCTGTGCTGAAGTGGTTGGACACTCACGACTTCTTCGAGGTTGATGATGTGCAGAAACAATTATTGGCAGCTTACGAGAACGACTTTTCCAAACACGCTCCACGGCAAATGATTGAAAAGATAAGGTATGTGTGGGATAGTATTCCCTCGCAACTTGCAAAGGAAAACAAGAAGTTTGTTTATGGTCTTGTTCGCGATGGTGCCCGAGCAAGAGAGTATGAAGACTCTCTGATGTGGCTTAGCGATGCCGGTGAGATTATACGTACATACAATATCAGTAAGCCTGACGTTCCGCTCAAAGCCTATGCCGACCTGAAAAGCTTCAAGGTTTTTCTGCTGGATGTAGGTTTGTTGAGGTGCTTGAGTGGAGTTTCGCCTAAGGTGATACTCGAAGGCAGTAAGATATTTGAAGAATTCAAGGGTGCGTTGACCGAACAATATGTTTGTCAAGAGCTGCAATTGTTTAAGCGTCTTCAAACTAATTTCTACTGGACCTCATCATCATCAGCCGAGGTAGACTTTCTTGTCTCTGACGGTATGGAGGTGTATCCCTTAGAATGTAAGGCAGGAATAACGATGAATGCCAAAAGTCTTAAGGTCTACAGACAGAAGTATATGCCAAAATGGTCTTTGCGCACAAGTCTGCTGCCATATAACAAGAACGAGGAAGAAGGCATTATCGATATTCCCTTATATATGTTGTTTGCATTGTCAACTATTTAGCCTTTGCCGGTGCTATGAATATCGAAGCACATATACTTACTGCCAGCACCAGGAGTATGAATACGAGCGAGCTGATGGCTCCAATCTCGATATATTTGTGTATGAGCATCTTCACACCGATGAACACCAGCAACACACTCACGCCTACCTTCAGATAGCGGAACTTGTCGGCTATGGCAGCCAGCAGGAAGAAGAGGGCACGCAATCCGAGAATGGCGAAGATGTTGGAGAAGAACACTACGTATGGGTCGAGTGTCACAGAGAAGACGGCTGGTATGCTGTCGAATGCGAATATCAGGTCGCAGAACTCGATGAAGATTACGGTGAGCACAAGCGGAGTAAGGTGGAAGTGCTTGTTGAGAAATCGCACCACGGGATGGTTCATGGCGTTTATCTCCTCCTTCTTGTTGCGGTCCAAGAACATCTTCACGCCGCTGTACAGCAGGAACACACCGAACACGAGCAATATCCATTCGAAGCGGCTGATGAGGGCTGCACCTGCAAAGATGAAGACGAAGCGCAGCACGATAGCTCCTAGAATGCCCCAGTTGAGCGCATGCTGATACTCCTTCTTGTCGATGCCGAACGATGCGAATATCATCATCATCACGAAGAGGTTGTCTACCGACAGCGTCTTCTCTATCAGATAGCCCGATATATACGATATGGTCATGTAGTGGCGATACTGCTGCAGACTCGCCTCAAAGTCGTCGGGATTGAGCTTCAGATGCGAAGCATAGCGTGTCGAAACCGCCTGTAGGTCGTTGAAGTTCTGTATGCCATGCACCATGTCGCCATGGAAATACAGGAATATGGCAAATACGAGTGCCAATCCTATCCATACTGCCGTCCATGTTCCGGCTTCCTTGATGGATACAACGTGCGCCTTGCGGTCAATCACCAGCATGTCCAATACCAATATGGCTGCTATAAACACCACAAAGCCAACCAAGAAAAGTAATTCTGTTGTCAACATTTGTTCTATTTGTCTTTCAATTTGTAATATTTTTGGGGTGCGAAATTAATCAAAATTACGTTCTTCTCAAAATCTTTTATCTTTAGTAACCATATTTTTGATTAAATTTGCATATCAAACAATACTGTCAGAACGAGTGAAAAGATAAAAGATTTTGAGAATCTTCGGGATTTTACATGAAAAGATTTTGAGAATCTTCGGAATTTTGCATGAAAAGATTTTGAGGAAACCATATTTTTGAGTAAATTCGCATCAGTAAAGTCATCAAAACAATAAAGATTATGAGGATATTCAAAAGAAAACTATACGACAAGTTGCTTGAATGGAAAAACAACCGACACGGAAAAACAGCAGTCTTGATAGAGGGTGCCCGACGTGTTGGCAAATCAACCCTGACAAAACAGTTTGCTGAGAACGAATACGAATCGTATGTCATGATTGATTTTTCAATCGTTAGAGATGACGTATTAGAACTCTTCAATCATATCGACGATCTGGATTACTTCTTCTTGCAACTACAATTCCGACTTGGAGTGTCGCTCAAAGAGCGTAAGTCATTGGTTATTTTTGACGAAGTACAGAAATGCCCGAAAGCCCGACAAGCTATCAAACATCTTGTAGCTGATGGACGATATGACTATATAGAGACAGGTTCACTGATTTCTATCAAAAAGAATGTGAAAGACATACTCATTCCAAGCGAAGAAGAAAAACTATTCCTATACCCTATGGACTACGAGGAATTCAAATGGGCATTAGGCGACAATACTGCTATTCCACAGCTGAGAATGCTCTTTGACAAAAAACTATCAATAGGCGATGCCGTCACCCGAAAGCTAATGAGAGACTTCAGAATATACATGGTTGTCGGAGGAATGCCACAAGCTGTAGACACATATATAGATACAAACAATCTAATGGAAGTAGATAGAGTGAAACGCAATATCATACAACTCTATGAAGACGACTTCTACAAAATAGACTCTTCAGGCAGACTATCTATGCTTTTCGATGCAATCCCAGCCCAGCTCAACAGCAACGCCTCTCGATACCAAGTAGCGAGTGCAATAGGCAGCAATACCAATTCAGACAAAATACTTCAACTCATATCAGAACTTCGCGAATCTATGACCATAAACATGGCATATCACGCTAACGACCCTGGTGTGGGTATGTCATTGGTTATGAACCTTAACAAATATAAAATGTATATTGGAGATACGGGATTGTTCATAACATTGGCATTCAAAGACAAGGACTTCACCGAAAACATTATATATCAGAAATTGATGAGCGACAAATTGGATACCAACCTTGGATATGTGTACGAAAATATGGTGGCACAAATGTTGACAGCAACGGGCAACCGACTCTTCTACTATACTTTCCCTACAGAAACGGGAAAGCATAACTACGAGATTGATTTTCTTCTATCACGAGGCAACAAGATTTGCCCAATAGAAGTAAAATCATCGGGATATAAACGACATACATCACTTGATGCTTTCTGCCAAAAGTTTTCAAATAGAATACTGCAACGTTATATCATATACACAAAAGATTTACAAAAAGACGAACAAACGTTATTCTTACCCGTGTATTTAACCCAATTTCTATAATATAGGTTCATCCGGTATTTGGAGTGATTCAATTATGAACATATAAGTAGCGGAGGTCTCCGGACTCCGCAGTACCAAGTCGAGTACAAATCATCATTACTAAGAATAGAGTTTGCAATCATTGATTGCTGAGGATGTGTCAAAAGTCAAAGCAGCACGCCCCGCAGGGGCAGAAGCCCATAGCCCAGGGCAACACCCTGGGTAAAAGTATCACAAATACCAATGCGCCCTGCAAGGGCAAAAGCGTTAATTATCAATGCTTTTGCCCTTGCAGGGCGTTTTGCTATTTTCAATCCGTACACCCAAGGCGCTGCCTTGGGCTATGTGCTTTTTGGGCTTTCAGCCCGTCCTCGCTTATAACAATTCAAGATTGTACAATTCAAAATCGCAGGCGTAGCCGAGAACAATTCAAAATTCAAAACTCGAAATTCAAAATTGCCGCAGGCAACCATTTCAAAATTGTACAATTCAAAATCGCAGGCGTAGCCGAGAACAACTCAAAATTCAAAACTCAAAATTCAAAATTCGCTTCGCGAAATATTGTCCAGGCAGTAAAAAAGTGTTACAAACAAAAAAATGATTCTGGAGAATTCGTCAGGCGAATTCATTCGTTTTTATAGCGTCCGCAACCATATATTTCATCCATTCAGCCCCCATTGCAATGCAAAAGGGGGCTTTTTAGTATGCAATATTAGTACAATTGCAATGCAACGGAGGCTTAATTGCATAGCAAAAGGACTCCTTTTGCAATATAAAAGGAGCCCTTTTGCGATTGCCAAACTTGCACAATCCAGCGCACACCAGCCTAACTTATTGTGTACAAACAGCATAACGCTGCACGCGCAAAACTCACGAATTTCGAGCAAAAGATTTCTTTGTGCGTTCAACTCGCAGTTTTGAGCGATGAAAAATGCAAATATTGTCTACTCAGCCGATGCATTATGCGATATTCGCAGATGTATATTGCAAAAAAAATGCAAGTAGAGTTGTAATTCAGGATTTTTATATAATTTTGCAACCGCAACGGTTCGCCTCTCTTATTATTGAAGGAGACGATTAAAAGGGAATGGGGTGAGAGTCCCCGACTGTCCCGCAGCTGTGAGCCGCCCTTATATCGGGCGCGAACAACGATGCCACTGAGACTTTTTTCAATGTCGAATGTTAAGTGTTGAATGTTGAATTCTCGGGAAGGCGTTCGCGTCTGGGCGGTAAGTCAGAAGACCTGCCGTATTTGCCGTAAGGTTGTTCATGATGCCCCGTGGATTGGGCACGAACGACAGACTAACATCACTGGAAAAGAATGTTTACATAGTTCATGGCGTGATGCTATGGGCATATACTTTAATTATATCAATAAGCGTATGAAGAAAATCTTTACTTCTATTGTGTTGGTTTTGTGCATCAGCGTGTCTGTACTTGCACAAACCACAACCATTAATGTTCAGGGACAACCACGCAAGGTGAATGCCGCTGTAGCTGCGCGCATACAGAAGGCTGCCAAAGCCGTTGCGTCAACTGGCATCGACTTCTCTAAAATAGAGCGTTGGGCAGGTGAAGGCGACTGCAAAGCTGCTCTTGCCATTAAGTGGGCAGACGAACAGAACGACGGCAAGACTCTCGTTTGGGGCTATCGCTGGAAATCGTCTGAAAAGAAAACTGGCGAAGACCTTATCCGTGCCGTTGTCAAAGCCGACCCGGCATTGTATATGATTGCTACCAATGGTGGTTTTGGTATCAGTATTGGTGGTTTTGGCTATGATGTAGACGGCGACCGCTATGTTACGCTTACCACTATGGAGGGCGAGATTTATCCACGCAACGGCGTGTTTAATCTTCCTACAGATGAGTTCGATAGCTCAGCAAGTACCAAGTGGGGTGATAGTGATGTTTGGAACTGTGGATGGATGGCCACCGGTTTTTGGAATTACTATATAGCTGACAATGTAAGTGACGCTCTTGTAATGTCAAATACTACTGGTACTGGACGCACTCTTACTGATGGATGTGTAGATGTCTATCTCTTCAATTATTATAACCCAGAAGACGGAGTTAATAATTACGACGGCAATCTCAGCTATCTTCCTGCCACTACCGACTATACACTGGGAACTTTCATTGTCAACGAGGACTGGACTGGACATAGAAACGGTTCTGTCAACTTCCTTGGTTATGACGGTACTTGGGAGTACAACCATCTTCAGGATCTTGGTGTGACATCATGTTACGGCACATTCTTCGGCAACCGCTTCTACGTAATATCTAAACAAGCTGGCAACGGTGGACGAATAACCATCTGCGATGCCAACTCAACACGCATAATCGGCAAGATTGACGAAATTGGCGGTGACGGACATTCGTTCTGTGGTGTTGATGAGCATAAGGCATACGTGAGCACAGACAAAGGCATCAGCATAATCGACCTTGACAACATGAAAATGACAGGCTCGGTTAAAGGTCTTAATAGCGCACAACACGGCAATATGGTGCGATTGAACGACTACGTGTACGCATCGCAATTCGGAAAAGCCCTTCAGGTTATCGACTGCTCTACCGACAAAGTTGTTGCAACCATTGACTCGCCCGTGTATTCTATAGTAATGTCTAAAGACGGGCAACTGTGGGTGAGTACAAACAATGGCATTAGCCGTGTCAACACCGAGTCGCGTCAGCTTGAGGAGATTGCTGGCATAAGCGTTCCTGCCAATTCGTCATTTGCATGGACTCCCGACGGATTCTGCGCAAGCCTGCAGAACAACGTGCTCTACTGGACCTCAGCAACAGGTTGGGACACTTATAAGGTGTATAAGTACGACATCACTACCAACGAAGCAAAACTCATTATCGACCTCACAAACGACCCGGAGAATCGCTCAATCTACGGATGCAGTTTCCGTGTAGACACAAAGACTGACAATCTTTATCTCACTGCTGCCGTGGGTTACAAAAATGATTATAAGGTACGCCGCTACGATGCCGACGGCAAACAACTTGCCGAGTACGTAATGGACGACAAAGATAAAAACTACTGGTTCCCTGGCATGTTTGTCTTCCCCGACGTAGAAGACCCGATTGCAGGCAAAATAGAAGCTGTAAATGTCGAGGAGAACAAGGAAGTTAAGGTTGACCTTGCTAAGGTTTGCAGCGATGCCGACAACTTCCAGGCTGCTATCGTAAAGACAGTAAAGAGCGTAGCAGACAACAATGTTGCAACAGCAACCGTTAAGAACGGCAAGCTCGTCGTTACGGGTGTTAAGGCTGGCAATACAACAGTTACGCTTAACTTCTGCTCTAACGGCATCAGCACTACAGCTACTGTCAACGTAACAGTAACTCAGGCTACTGGCATCACCGGCACCCAGACCTCTGCTGACATTCGTGAGATTGCACGCTTCACTATCGACGGCAAGCGCATCAACCAGCCTCAGCGAGGCATCAACATCGTGAAGTACTCTGACGGAACGGTGAAGAAGGTGATTGTGAAATAATAGTTTTTATCCAATCCAAGATAATTAGGTTAGACATGAGGCGGTCAGAGCGCGAGAGCGTACTGCCGCCTTTTTGCTTTTTTTTGAGTAACTTTGCACCGATGTACAAATTCAATATACTACTTATAATGCTGTTGCTGGGCATGCAGTCGATGGCTCAGACCTCGCGACTCGACTCCATCCACACCCTGCGGGATGTGGCTGTGGTAGGCGTGCGCCCTCATTATCTCACACCGTCGCAGACATTGCAGGGGGCAATGCTGCAGAATCTGTCCACAACCAGCGTTGCCGATGCCTTGAAGTATTTCTCGGGCGTGCAGATAAAGGACTACGGCGGACTGGGCGGACTGAAGACTGTCAACGTGCGTTCATTAGGTTCGCAGCACGTGGGAGTGTATCTCGACGGCATACGCATCAACAATGCGCAGAACGGACAGATTGACCTCGGACGCTACTCGTTGAGCAATATGGAGTCGGTATCGCTCTACAACGCCAACCGCAACGAACGCCTGCAGTCGGCATCGGAGTATGCCTCGGCTGCAACGGTATATATGCAGACCCGACGTCCTACTGAGACTGCATACTCGCTGGAGTATGGATGCGGCTCGTTCGGACTGAACAAGGTGAAGGGTTATTTCTCGTTGAAGAACCTGATGTTTGTCGATGCCGAATATCAGCACACCAAAGGCAACTACGGTTTCCGCTTCCGCTCGGAGCAGGAGGACACGGTGGGCCGTCGCAACAACTCCGACATAACATTCTATCGTATTGAGGCTGCCGGATTCTATCGCGGATTATCAACACACATATATTATTACAACTCTGAGCGCGGACTCCCCGGACCCGTCATCCGACGACTTTCCGACCAATGGGATTCTACCGACCGCCAGTGGGACCAGAACTTCTTCGTGCAGTCGTCGTACAAACACGCTTGGGAACACTTCGCAATGAAGGCCAACATCAAGTATGCCTACGACTATCTGCACTATCTGCAAGACCCCCAGACCAACGCCTCTACTATGTTCTGCGACAACCATTACACCCAGCAGGACATATACGGCTCCATAGCCGGAGCGTGGAACACACGCTACTTGTCGCTCACAGCAAGCACCGACCTGCGCTGGACCGACCTCAATGCCGACGTGTATAAGTTTGATTACGTATATCGTATTGACTCAAAGTCGCTGTTGTCGGCAATAGCTTCTTATCGGGGCTTCGAGGCAAACGTAGCTCTTCTCTACACACACATATCCGACCACACGCGTTCGGCTGCCTCGCCATTGATCCGTCTGGCTCCTATGTATCTGGCGTCGTGGCACGGCGGACCATGGACTGTGCGTGCTTTCCACAAGCGCATATTCCGTGCGCCTACGCTCAACGACCTCTACTATACGCTGGTGGGCAATGTGCAGCTTCGACCGGAGTACACATCGCAATGGGATATGGGCGTAGACTATAAGGACAAGTATCTGCACCTCGCCCTCGACATGTACTACAACCGCATCGAAGACAAGATTGTGGCTATTCCGATGAAGTGCCAGTTCCGCTGGTCGATGGTCAATTTCGGACTCGTTAAGTCGTTGGGACTGAGCGCCACAGCCGGTTACGACCGCCAGTGGGGTAAATTCTCGCTCTCAACCAACGCCAATTACACCTGTCAGCGCGACCGTGACTACTCGTCGCCAGCCGATCCGGAGTACAAGAACACCATACCTTACTCGCCGTTGCACTCCGCTTCGCTCATACTCGACCTCGGATACGACGGCTACTCGCTCTGCTCGTCGTGGTTATACACTGGCGACCGCTTCGCATTGATATCCAACAATCGTGAGGATATGCTCGGCGACTGGTACACCGTCGACCTGAAACTCAACAAGCAGTTCCACATTGGCAAGCACAACGTACAAGCCACTATCGAGTGCAACAACCTGACCGACTCGCAACACGAAGTAGTGAAGCGCTACCCCATGCCCGGTCGCAACTGGAAATTCACTCTGCAGTGGAAGATATAGAAGAAGATTGGCAGCGAAAAAATTTTGAAAATACATCTTTTTTGACTATATTCGCACTCATAAAGATTCTATAATTCACCATAGCAGCGTTTGCAAAAACATATCAGTCAAAACAACAATGAATATGGAAAAACGAGTACTTGAGAAACAAATACGTTTGCCACTTGATGAGCTGAAGCTGGCTTTTGCTGCATCTTGCGTAGAAGGTATTGCACGAAAAACGGGCAAGCCCTACTACGAGGTGTATGAAAGAATGAGCAAAGCAGGGGCTATAGAGAATTACATTATTCCATATTACGACACACTGCATACCGAGAGTCGTGAATATGTTATTGACGACGTTATGGAATATATAGAGAATAAGGAAAGGGACACAAAATGCTGACAGTATATCATGGCTCCACCCAAACAGTAGATGCACCCGTATGTGCTTTCGGTCGTCCGAGGTTGGACTTCGGACAGGGTTTTTATGTGACTGATATAAAGGAACAGGCTGAACGTTGGGCGAAAGCTATAGCTGGCAAACGCGATACAGAACCAGTTCTGAATATATATCATCTCGACCGTGAACAGATTTTATCGGAGGGCAGATGCAAGATTTTCACTTCTTATAATGCTGATTGGCTTGACTTTATTGTGGCAAACCGACGTGGCGAAAACGTTGCAGCCGAGTACGATTATATAGAAGGCGGTATAGCAAACGACCGTGTTATTGACACGGTGAATCTTTATATACAAGGGCTTATCGATTCAGCAACGGCGTTGCAGCAGTTGGCTTTCTATAAACCTAACAACCAAATATGTCTCTTAAATCAAAGTCTAACTGATAAATACTTGCATTTTTATGGATCAGAAAGAATTTGAGAAGCGGATAAAGTCGCCTGAAATACAGGAAATGATACTCAGTCATCAGATAGGAGGCGTGGCTTACGAGCTGTCCAAAAGGCTGAACGTCTCGCCAGTACGTGCTCTTGACCTCTTCTATCGCAGCCAGACTTGCGCTGACTTGCACAACCGTAAGACCGGACTTTATCTTTATGGCAATCTGTATATTGCCGATGAATTTATGTTGGAGTGCCAAGGCAGATAATCTACTTGGCTAACGCTACATATTATACTTATGACTATATTGAATACACTACGCCATAAAAGCATGTCGCGCACGACATCTACGGATTGTGGCATAGCAGGCTTTGTGTGCATATTAATGACGCTCCTGCTCCTCGCTTCGTGCTCATTACAGCCTGCCGACTATCCCACACCCGATGAGCCGACCGCCGATTCCGACCGACTCATTGTCGTTTGCGAGGGACTGTGGGGCATGGACAACTCGTCGTTGTCGCTCATTGACCATGGAGTATTGACCAACCGATGGTTCCAACAGCAGAATCCAGGCCAGCATCTAGGCGACACTGGCCTCGATATACTGCAAATCAACGACACGCTGATAGCCATAAGCGTCAACTGGTCGAACATAATACAGTATATCAGACCCGACGGCACGGCGATAGCCGCTACCGAAAACATCCCCAACAACCGCCGTTTGGCTACCGACGGCAAGGGATTTCTCTACGTGACATCGTATGCCGACAAGGGCTATGTGGCTAAAATCGACCTGCGCACAAAGCAGATTGTAGACACCTGTCATGTGGGCTACGAGCCTGAAGGCATCGCCTATTACGACGGTCGTCTGTACATTGCCAATACGGGAGGATACAGTTCGCAGACCAAAGATCACGGATATGAGCAGACCGTAAGCGTGGTTGACGCACCGACTATGCGCGAACTGCGTCGCATCGACACCGGATGCAAGAATCTGTACGGCATCATGTCGCAGTCGGGACAGTACATCTGCATCAACTCGGCAGGCGATATGTACCACATTCCGCCCCGTTGCATCGTGCTCAACATGGCTAACGACGAGTTTCGCGTGTACGATTTCCCTGCCACATACAACTGCGCTTATCACAATAGGTTCTACATGATAGGTTCCAGCTACTCATACATCACCAGTACATACACCTATTCGGCGCACACTATAAGCCTGCCATCGCTCGAAGCCAGCGAAGGACTTGCCGACTACAACGCTGCCAATGAGACGATAATGAACATGCAGTCGCCCTACGCTATATACATTTCGCCACTGTCGGGCCACATGTATGTCAGCGACGCACGGTCGTATGCCACCAACGGATATGTCTATGAATTCGACCGCCAGGGCGTGCAACTCAAACGATATTTGCTGCGCGGAGTTAATCCGGGCAGAATAATAGCAATGTAAAGCAATATGTTAGTAATGTAAAAACAGGATGTTAGCAATATAAAAACAGAATATGAAACGATTGACAATACTTCTTGCCGCACTCATTATGGTTGTAGTGACGGCATCAGCGCAAGCCAAACAGACAGTTAAGGTGCTCGAATATTGCCCCGCACCGGGTCAGTTTACCAATAATCTCCCCGAAATCGACAACACAATGTCGGCAGAAGAGCGACTGAAGGCATGCGAAAAGCAGTTGGAGGATGGCTACCCCGTGTGTCTCGGCGCAGCCGGAGGCTACATCACCGTGGCTCTCGACCAACCAATAAAGAACGGCAAAGGCTCTGACATACGCATCCTTGGCAATGCTTTTTATTCTTTAAACGACCCCAAGTATGGCGATGCCACAATAGGAGGTTCGATTGAACCGGGCATCGTGTACGTTGGAGTAGGCTCGTCACCCGAGACGGCTGAGTGGTACGAACTGGCTGGTTCGGAATACTATACCACCGAGATGCACCGTTTCGAGATAACCTATTACAAGCCGACTGTAGAAACTGGCGAAAGCACAACGCCACATATCACCATCGACAACTACATCCGTTGGACTGCATCGTGGACCAATCCCGACGGCAGCAAGCAGACTGCAGAAGGCTGGCAGCCAAAGAATCAATTTCACAAACAGTCGTACTGGCCCGCATGGGAAGAGAACGACCAGATAACATTTCGTGGAGCGCGACTGCCCGACAATGCTGTCAACTACGGTGGTGACGGTTCCGGCCCCGACAATCCGCAAAATTGGGTGAGCTATCGTTATGCAGCCGACTCATATGGATATGTTGATGCAGCCCCCAACAGTGACGATGTGTACACCACATTCGACCTCGATTGGGCGGTAGACAGCGATGGCAACCCCAAGCATCTTGACCATGCCGACTTCATACGCATACAGTCCGGCGTGCTACAGCAGTGTGGATGGACGGGCGAGACATCAACCGAGGTGAGCAGTATCACCAATCTGCACCTGACGGAGGGCTACGACGACAACCCCATCATCATCACTCCGCGACAGCGTCCCACCGGCATTGCAGGCACAAGCGCCAACGCTGCGCGCGAGACCATGCGCATGAGCATCGACGGCCGACGACTGCTGAAGCCCGAACGCGGCATCAACATCGTCAGATACTCCGACGGAAGCGTGCGAAAGGTTGTTGTAAAGTGATTGTGTGCTAAAATCATACTCTTACACAAGAGTCATGTCAAAGAAAAAGCGTAACTTTGCAAACAAAACGCCTGCACATTATTTATAATTGAATAAAAACAGAATAAAATCATGACAATAGAACAGCAAATCGTCGCTACCGCAATAGCTGCGGTGAAAGAACTTTACGGTCAGGACGTGCCTGAGAAGATGGTGCAGCTGCAGAAGACCAGAAGCGAGTTTGAGGGCAACCTCACTCTCGTAGTGTTCCCATTCCTCAAGATTTCGCACAAGAAGCCTGAAGACACAGCACAAGACCTCGGCAAGTATATCAAGGACAACTGTCAGGCCATCGCCGACTACAATGTTGTGAAGGGATTCCTCAATCTCGTCATCGACAAGAAAGCTTGGCTCGGACTGCTCAACGAGATGAACGCCAACGAGAAGTTCGGCGAGAAGCCCGTAACTGAAAACTCTCCGCTCGTGATGATTGAATATTCATCGCCCAACACCAACAAGCCGCTCCACCTCGGACACGTTCGTAACAACCTGCTCGGATGGTCGTTGGCACAGATTATGGAGGCTAACGGCAACAAGGTGGTGAAGACCAACATCGTAAACGACCGTGGTATACACATCTGCAAGTCGATGCTCGCATGGCTGAAGTACGGCAACGGCGAGACACCTGAGACTTCTGGAAAGAAGGGCGACCACCTTATCGGCGACTACTACGTAGCCTTCGACAAGCACTATCGCGAGGAAGTGAAGACTCTGAAGGCTCAGTACATGGCTGAAGGAATGGACGAGGAAGCTGCCGAGAAGAAAGCTAAGGAAGAATCGCCGCTCATCAAGGAGGCTCACGAGATGCTCGTAAAGTGGGAGCAGAACGATCCTGAGGTTCGCGCATTGTGGAAGAAGATGAACGACTGGGTTTACGCCGGATTCGATGAGACCTACAAGGCTCTCGGCGTAGGCTTCGACAAGATTTACTACGAGTCGAACACCTATCTCGTTGGTAAAAAGAAGGTGGAGGAAGGACTTGCCAAGGGACTCTTCTTCCGCAAGGACGACAACTCTGTTTGGGCTGACCTCACAGGCGAAGGACTCGACCAGAAGCTGTTGCTGCGCTCTGACGGCACCAGCGTATACATGACTCAGGACATCGGAACAGCCGAAATGCGCTTCAACGACTTCCCCATCGACAAGATGATATACGTCGTTGGCAACGAGCAGAACTATCACTTCCAGGTGCTCTCTATACTCCTCGACCGTCTCGGATTCAAGTGGGGCAAGGAGCTTGTACACTTCTCTTACGGAATGGTTGAGCTGCCCAACGGCAAGATGAAGAGCCGCGAGGGAACCGTAGTTGACGCCGACGACCTCATTGCAGCAATGATTGGCGACGCCAAGCAGACAAGCGAGGAGCTGGGCAAGTTTAAGGATATGACCGAAGAGGAGCGCAACGAGATTGCCCGCATCGTAGGTCTGGGTGCGCTGAAGTACTTCATCCTGAAGGTAGACGCACGCAAGAACATGCTGTTCAATCCTGAAGAGTCAATCGACTTCAACGGCAACACAGGTCCGTTCATTCAGTATACATACGCCCGTATACGTTCAATCCTGCGCAAGGCTCAGGCTGAGGGCATCGCCATTCCAGCACAGCTGGGCGAGAACATGCCTCTCAACGAGAAGGAAATAGAGCTGATACAGAAGCTCAACGAGTTTGGCGCTGCCGTAGAGCAGGCTGGCAAGGACTACTCACCGAGCGGCATTGCCAACTATTGCTACGAGCTGACCAAGGCATTCAACCAGTTCTATCACGACTACTCAATCCTGGGTGCCGACACCGATGACGAGAAGATAGTACGTCTGGTACTGGCTCAGAACGTTGGCAAGACGCTGAAGAACGGCATGGCATTGCTGGGTATTGAAGTGCCTGAGCGCATGTAATGTAGCCTTATGGACACACTCAATCCTCCCGACTACCGCCACGACACGGTGTTGCCGCTGCCCATGGAGGTGACGGCCAACGCCTGGGCGGTGGACGCAGCGTGCTCCGGCAATCCGGGTCCGATGGAATATCAGGCCATCGACCTTGCCACCGGAGCGCAGGTGTTCCACTTCGGTCCGATGCACGGCACCAACAACATAGGCGAATTTCTCGCCATTGTACACGCGCTTGCATTGCTCGACCGCCAAGGCATTACGGGCAAGACCATCTATTCCGACTCGCACAACGCAATACTGTGGGTTCAGAAGCGACAGTGCAAGACCAAACTGGAGCGCACTCCGCAAACCGAACCACTCTATCAGATAATCGCCCGCGCCGAGACATGGCTCCGCACGCATCAGATAAAGAACTATCTGGTGAAGTGGGAGACGCGCAAGTGGGGCGAAGTGCCTGCCGATTTCGGCAGGAAGTAATAAGGGAAAAGCCCCACCCCCTGCCCCTCCCCCGTAGGGAGGGGAGCGGTATGCTGGATAAACTATAGCATTCTTGCAGTAGGATACATATACAATAAGGGGAAAAGCCCTACCCCCTGCCCCTCCCCCGTAGGGAGGGGAGCGGTATGCTTGATAAACTATAACATTCTTGCAGTAGGATACATATACAATAAACGGAACGTCAGACTCTCGTCCGACGTTCCGTTTTTTATATATACAACAATGCCACACAATAGTATTCACGTGGCTAAGAAAGTGTTTGTAGGCATAGTTAACTATTCACATCACTCCCCTCCCTGCTGGGGAGGGGCAAGGGGGTGGGGCTTTGTGGGTTTCGTCGTTTTACGTATATATACAAAAAAAAAAGGACGACACGAATCACTCGCACCGGCCTCTCAAAGAATAATGTTAATCAATGTCCGATTTTGTCAAATAAGAACAAAATCTAATAACATAATCTTTACCTTAAAATCTATCAAACTACTAACCTAATGAAAAAACATTGCATTCTCTCGAACACGTTGCAAAGATAATAATTTGTGTCCGACCACACAAGAAAATGGACACTTTTTTGGTGAAATTTGAAATAAATTGACACAAATCAAGTAAATGGAACGTTATTTTGCTTTTCAGCGAAGCGAATCGAGCAGGCTTGCATGATTTGCGTGTAAATATATTGAAATAAATCTTTGATGATAGGAATTTTGCTTAACTTTGCAGTCGGTTAAAACTATACCTTAGACCAGGCTCGTCGCTGCCGTCTTCCAAATGTAGTCCTTTTACATGCCAAAAGGACTCGTTTTGGTGTGCAAAAGGACTCCTTTTGCAAGGTAAAAGGACTCGTTTTGCAACCCCAAAGGACTCCTTTTGACAACAGCCTGATTGCAACAGCTTAAGAAGACATAGAAAACCAAACGAAAAAACATATGATAATTCAACTAAGACAAAGAAATGGAATGGATTGAAAGTCTTTTTGTGACACACTCGGCAGTGCAGACCATCGTCGTTCTGTCGCTCATCGTGTCAATAGGACTCGCACTTGGAAAGATTCACGTCAAGGGCATTTCGCTCGGAGTGGCTTTCGTATTTTTTATAGGCATTGTGGCTGGTAGCCTCCACTTCACTGCCGACGCACAGATGCTGACGTTTGCCGAGACGCTCGGACTGTCGCTCTTCGTGTACGCGCTCGGCCTGCATGTGGGCCCCAACTTCATCGGCATGATGCGTCACGAGGGCATATCGCTCAACCTTTGGGGACTGGGCATCATACTGGCAGGAACTGTCATGGCGCTGTCACTGTGTCTGGTGCTGCCCATCAACGTGCCCGAGATGGTGGGCATTCTGTGCGGTGCCACCACCAATACGCCGGCTCTGGGTGCCGCGCAGCAGGCTCTTGCCAACGCCCATCAGTCGAGCAGCGGTGCCGCTTTGGGATGTGCCGTGACCTATCCATTGGGCGTTGTGGGCGTGATATTCGCCATGATACTCATGCGTAAGTTTCTGGTGCGCCCCTCCGACCTTGAGCCGCGCACGGGCGACGACGAAGACAATACCTTCGTAGGGCAGTTTGTGGTGATCAATCCTGCCATATCGGGCATGACCATAGCCCATGTGTCGCAGATGACCCACCGCCACTTCATCATATCGCGCATATGGCGATGCGGCAAGGTGATCGTGCCGCTGGCAACGACGCAGCTGCAGATGGACGACAACGTGCTCGTGGTGACCAACCGCGACGAGGTGTCGGCAATGACAATTCTGTTCGGTGAGCGTGTGGAGAAGGACTGGAACCGCGAGAAGATAGACTGGAACGCCATCGACAATACGGTAGAAAGTCGTGTCATCGTGATGACACGCACCAAGCTCAACGGCAAGACACTCGGTATGCTGCACATGCGTCAGACCTACGGCGTGAACGTGAGCCGCGTGATGAGAGGTGATATCAAGCTCTTGGCTACCGACAATCTACACCTGCAATACGGCGACCGCGTCACCGTGGTGGGCACTCCTGAGAACATCGACCATGCCGAGGCTTATCTGGGCAACGCCGTACAGGTGCTAAACGAGCCTAATCTGGGTGCCATTTTCTTCGGATTGCTGCTCGGTCTGGCTTTAGGTATGATACCGGTAACCATTCCAGGCATGAGTGCTCCCATAAAACTGGGCATCGCCGGAGGTCCTATCATCATGGGTATCATCATCGGCGCGCTTGGCTCGCGCGTACATTTTATAAGCTATACCACACGTTCGGCATCGCTCATGTTGCGCAAACTCGGACTGTCGTTGTATCTGGGCTGCCTCGGACTTGTTGCCGGACAGGACTTTCTCGCCACGGTGATACGCCCCGAAGGTTTGCTGTGGGTGGGTGTCGGACTGGTGCTGACCGTGCTGCCGCTCCTTATAGTGGGTGCCATAGCCTTGAAGACCAAGAAGTTCGACTTCGGCACCATCTGCGGACTGCTCTGCGGAGCCATGGCCAATCCAATGGCACTGAGCTATGCCAACGAAACCATCAAGGGCGACCGTGCCGCCGTGGCATACACGTCGGTATATCCGCTCGGCATGTTCATACGCGTCATCATTGCGCAAGTCATCATTATGTTTATGATATAGCCTCGCCGCCATAAGGCGGGGCTTTTTTTCTTCAATAGGATTATGAGTACACTGAAAGAGAAAACGGCACAAGGATTGTTGTGGGGCGGACTCAACAGCGGCATACAGCAGCTTGTCGGACTGGCGTTCGGCATTGTTCTGGGCAGGTTATTGGCACCGTCCGACTATGGCATGATGGCGATGATAAGCATCTTCTCGCTTGTAGCCACAGCCCTGCAGGACAGCGGTTTCCGCACGGCGCTTACCAACATAGAGCACCCTAAGCACGAGGACTACAACTCGGTGTTCTGGTTTAACATCATTATGGCGTCGTCACTTTACGTCATTCTCTTTCTCGCCGCTCCGCTCATAGGCGAGTATTATCACACGCCGCGCGTAGTGCCATTGTGTCGCTACGCCTTTCTTAGTATTGTCATAGCATCGTTCGGCACGGCACAGTCGGCCTATCTGTTCAAGCATCTGCGCGCCAAGCAGCAGGCAGAAGCAGGTGCTTTGGCTGTGATTCTGTCGAGTATGACGGGTGTGGGCATGGCATTTGCGGGCATGGCATATTGGTCGCTTGCCACACAAGGACTCGTTTATGTAGGCATCAACACCCTTTTGCAGTGGCATTTCTCGCCGTGGCGCCCTTCTATCCACGGCATTACGTTCGCTCCGGTGCGCCGAATGTTCCGCTTCTCGTGCAAGATTCTTGCTACTACCATCATGACTCACGTCAACAACAATGTGCTCAACATCCTGCTGGGCCACTACTTCACGCCCCGCGACACGGGCAATTACAACCAGGCTTATCAGTGGAACACCAAGTGCTACTCGCTCGTGCAGAGCATGGTGGCGCAAGTGGCGCAGCCCGTACTCGTAAGCCTCAACGGCGAGGAGGGCCGACAGAAGGACGTGTTCCGCAAGATGATGCGCTTCACGGCATTCATAACGTTCCCCCTGCTGTTCGGTTTCGGACTCGTGGCAAAGGAGTTTATCGTCACAGCCATAGGCGAGAAGTGGCTTGCGTCAGCCCAACTGATACAGATACTGTGTATCTCGGGCGCCACAATGCCGCTCTCCACACTATTCTCCAATATGATTATCTCGAAGGGACGGTCGGGCACTTTCTTCTGGTGTACATTCACTTTGGGACTCGTCCAGATAGCCACAATGATAATGATTTGGCCCATGGGCATACGCACGATGGTCATAGCCTATACATTATTAAATACGTCGTGGCTGCTGGTGTGGCTCTTCTTCGTGCGCCGGCTGATAGGCTACGGCTACTGGATGTTCTTCTGCGACGTCATGCCGTTCGCACTTGCAGCCGCAGGAGTGATGGGCGTGGCGTATGTAGCCACAATGCCGCTGAGCAACTTGATAGCGCTTCTCATATCACGATTCATTATAGCCGTAGTGCTTTATTATGCCGTGATGAAGATAGCACGTGTGAAAATACTCGCAGAATGCGAGCGATTTGTTAAACGAGGTTAAATAAAGATTAGCAGCTGTAACAAAAGCAGCCGTCAATCGTCATTCATTTAGAGCACAGATGAAAAAGATTAGTTTTCGCAACGACATCCTGCCGATGAAGGACATGCTCTTCCGACTGGCAATGCGCATCACGCTGAGCCGCGAAGAGGCTGAAGACATCGTGCAAGACACCTTGATAAAGGTGTGGAACCGTCGCGACTCGTGGGACACCATTGAGTCGGTGGAAGCATTCTCGCTCACTATCTGCCGCAATCTGGCTCTCGACCGCATGCGACTGCGCGACAACCAGAACGCTTCGCTAGACGAAACGACGCCCCAAGGAGGCGACAACCATGCCGACACGGCCTCGACACCATACGAACAGACCGTGCAACGCGAACGGGTGACGATAGTTAGGACGCTCATCGACTCACTGCCCGAGAAACAAAGGTCGTGCATGCAGCTGCGCGACATCGAAGGCAAGACATACAAGGAGATAGCCGCCGTACTCGACATAACCGAGGACCAGGTGAAGGTGAACATCTTCCGTGCGCGGCAGACTATTAAACAACAATTTCAAAAATACGACAACTATGGATTATAAATACATAAACCAACTTCTTGACCGCTACTGGCAGGGCGAGACAACACTTGAGGAGGAGCAGATTCTACGCTCGTTCTTCAGTCAGTTGTGCGTTCCTGAGGAGCTTGCCAAGTTCCGTCCGCTGTTTGTGTATGAGCAGACTGAGCCGAAGACCGACCGTCTGGGCGATGATTTCGACGAGCGTATGCTATCTATGGTTGGCGAGCCGCAAGAGGTTAAGGCACGCAAGGTGCTCATAAGCCAGCGGTTTGCACCGCTCTTCAAGGCAGCGGCAATGGTGGCCATAGTGCTCACACTGAGTCAGGCAGCCCAGATGTCATTCCAGAGCACCGAAGACGTGCCTGCTGGAGTGCCTGCGGCATACACTCCTCGAGTACGTGAGGGTGCCTCAGTGGCGATGAACGACACTGTGAAAATGGATACTGCACGCCACAACGGACTGAGCAGTATCGGCACAGTAGGACAGCCGTTAGGACAGAATGGTCCCACCATACTTAAGTAAGATATATTTCTATGCTTTCTCAATAAAATCATTTTAAGTTAAAACACCAAGCTGATGTACACTTAAAACATATTTGGACGTAAAAACAAGCCCCTTCACCAGCGTCCATGACAAATGTTACGAAAAGCACATCAAGCTAAGAAGAAAACCTTGAAGCTGTGAAGTTTCGGGGACTCTCAAATTTTTCATAACATACTAACGATTGGCTGGTCGTCGGAGTCTTAATTGACACTGGCGGCCAGTTCTTTTTTTAGTTGAGAGTTATGATATGCAATAAAAAGAGGATGTGTCAAAACTCACAGAAATACGCCCCGCAGGGGCAGAAGCCCATAGCCCAGGGCAACACCCTACCCTTTATACACATCTTTTGTTCTTTGAAATCATTGGAATTCTGTATATT
>OBAH01000093.1_pt1 | contig 87656 bp, 74 predicted proteins | sample 1517491 | NCBI WGS metagenome assembly OBAH01 (sample SAMN04571697, study PRJEB22368) | human gut metagenome | biome: human gut; material: stool | host: Homo sapiens | place: Luxembourg | collected 2012-08-03
TTTTGTCGTTTTACAAGTAAATTCCCACGAAACCCTATAGGTTGCGGATTTGAGGATAAAAACAAATTCATTCTGCCACTTCTTTCCAACCATCTATCGTCCCCTTCTCTGATGAAAAATTGACTCCTACCAAATGGATTTTGCGAGAATCTCCGCCATATTCCCTCGCATATCCCTTGTCTTCTATTTGCTTCAATGCTGCATCCACAGAACCATCCAATTTGAATTCAAAAATATACACGTCATTCGGAGTCTCATACACACAGTCTGCTCTGCCTTGACTCGTTTCCTTTTCACGATACACCAAGTAACAACTCAACATCCTCAACAAGAGGAAGAAAGTATAGCCGAAATAACGTTCGTACTCACGTTCGTCATTTCTGCGACGCACACTATATGGAATACCCGACAAGAAAGCTGTCATCCCCTCCATAAACTCCTGTAATTTGCCTTGAAGCAAAAGATGTACAGAATGAATGAGCCATGAGGCAGAATCTTCCTTTGTCTTGAGATAGTCGTTTGCCAAGATCGTAAGCAGCCCCTCACGCACTTCATTATTTGGAATGTCCAGGAGATAAGAATGCGTGAACTTGTCGTAATCCTTGATGGTAAGGTAACCACTCTGGTAAATCATCGGCAAAGGCATTTCCACATTAGCCTTATAATCATCAAACTGGCTGGCTGCATAATACTTTCCTATCATCTCATTCAGGTTCTGATTGAAATGAGAAAGCAAGCGCACCAGATAAGTAGGCGTGCCACTCTTAAACCAAAAACTCCCCATATCCATCTGATTGAAAGCATTCAGGATGCTGAAAGGATTGAAAATATCAACAAGGCGCTTTCCGAAATGATAACCGTCATATTTCCGTTTGAGAATATCCAGCATTTCCTCGTAACTACAGTCTTCGTTCTCGGCAAACTCCTTGATTGGCTCTGAGAAATATTTCGTCAGTTCTTCTTTGGTAATACCACAGATGGTCTCATAATTACGATTTAAGCTGATGTCATCAGGCTGATTGAACCCGCTGAACATGCTAATCTGAGAGAATTTCGTTACACCCGTCAGGAAAACAAATCGAAGATCTGCGTCTGCTCCCTTGAAGGTCGTGTAGAAAGACTTCATGATGTTGCGATGCTTTTCCTCCAACGTTATCATTTTCCCCAAATGTTCCACCTGATAGTCCAGATCAAGAACATCCAAGATAGGCTTGTCGTATTCATCTATCAGCACAACGCATCCCAGCCCCGTCTTCTCATGGGCAGCACGAAGTATTCGCTGGAAACGTAAGCCGAGGTCTTTATTGACAGACTGGATTCCATATCGAGTTTCCCAATCCGAGAGGATAGCATTCAATGCCTCCTCTAACGCCCCATCATTAGCATAGTTTCCTACACTGAAATCTATATGAAACACTGGATATTGCTTCCATTCCGTCTCCAAGGATTCCATAGCCAAACCCTTGAAAAGTTCTTTCCTACCAAGGAAATAATTCTCCAACGTAGAGACAAGAAGGCTCTTTCCAAATCGTCTTGGACGACCCAGAAAACAGACGTGACCTTGTGCCAACTTATACACCAAGTCCGTTTTATCGACATAGACGAAACCACCATTGATGATTTGGTCGAAAGACTGCATTCCTATCGGATATTTCATTCTTGTTAAGCTTTTCCTTGTTATATGGGACAAAATTAAGCATTTTCCATGAAATCACCAAACTTTTGACCTATGTTTTTCTTCTTTAACACCTTTATTTCACGCCTATTTCTTGCTTATATCAGAAAAAAGCAGTAACTTTGCACGACTTTTCTGAAGCAGCATCTTTGCTTTTTACAAACAATTAGGTTTAATTTTCTAACTATGGGTAATAATACTTCCATCACGGAACATAAAAGACATTACTATCGGGAACTCCTATGCATCGGGGTTCCTATCATCATCGGACAGTTGGGTACCATCATTCTGGGATTTGCCGACACGCTCATGATCGGACATCACAGTACGGAGGAACTGGCGGCGGCAGGTCTCGTCAACAATATCATCACCTTCATCCTCGTATCATATATGGGCTTCTCCTATGGTCTCACCCCTATCATCGGAAGACTCTACGGCATGGAGAAAACGGACGAAATAGGACAGAAAGTGAGAAACTCCTTCTTTGCCAACATGGTGGTGGGCGTAATCTTCTCGCTCGCCCTGGTGGTCCTCTACTTCAATCTCCATCGCATCGGTCAGCCCGAGGAACTCCTTACGCTCATACGCCCCTACTTCATCGTCAACCTCATTTCGGTGCTCTTCGTGGGCGTTTTCAATACGCTGAAACAGTTTCTCGACGGAATCGGAAATACCAAAGTAGCGATGTGGGTGATGATCATGGGAAACATCGTCAATATCTTCGGCAACTGGGTGCTCATCTATGGTGTGGGTCCTTGTCCGGAAATGGGATTATTAGGTGCCGGAATCTCTACCTTGGCAAGTCGTGTGCTCATGGCTGTGGCGATGGTGGGCATCATCGCCGGCACGAAGGAATACAGGGAATATCGCAACAATATCATAGCAAGCCGCATCAACGGGGCTGACTTCCGGGAGATGAACCGCCTGGGATGGCCTGTGGCGCTGCAACTGGCACTGGAATCGGGCGCCTTTACGCTGAGTTGCGTGATGGTGGGATGGCTCGGAACGATTCCATTAGCTGCCCATCAGGTGATGATAACTATCTCCCAACTGTTCTACCTCGTACTCTCTGGTATGGCTGCAGCGCTGGCCATCCGAGTGAGCCATTTCGTGGGACAGAACGACTTTGCTGCCGTCAGGAGAAACGCCTACGATGGTTGGAGACTCAACCTGCTGTTCTCTCTCTGCATGGGCATTCCGGTGCTGCTGCTCAGACATCAGATAGGCGGATGGTTCAATGATAATGTGGAGGTGCAGCAGTACGTGGCCCTGCTCATCATCATGATGATGCTCTACCAGTTTGGCGACGGTCTGCAATATACCTTTGCCAATGCACTGAGGGGTATTGCCTGCGTGAAACCAATGGTGACCTATGCCTTCATTGCCTACTTCATCATCTGTCTGCCGTTGGGTTATACGCTCGGTTTTCCTTGCGGCATCGGTATTTTGGGCATCTGGATCGCCTTCCCGTTCGGCCTCACGATTGCCGGTTTCCTCTACAAACACCGGTTTGAAAAGGAGCTGAAGAAAATGGAAAACATTTTTTTAGAAAAAAATTTTGATGTCTGAAGGATATTTTGTACTTTTGCCCTCGTAGAATCATCCCTTAAAAGGGAGTCTGGGGATTCTCAGCAGGGAAGAACCGGAGATTCTCATCTGGTAAAAACCGCCCCAGAAGTAAACTTATTCTATAAGGAGTATAAGTAAACATGAAACAACAGATAGTCTATAACCTGGAAGAATTTGCTGCCAAATATCATCTGACAGACATTTATGGCGCCTACGCTGCCCACTTCGCCATCAACGGCGAGGAAAACAACTGCGTAAGCTCGGAAGAACTGGCGGAAATGGTGAAGGAACGTACGCTCTTCACCAAACTGCTGTTACTGAAACAGGGCAAATGCCAGCTGCATTTCAACAGCAATAAGGACGAAACCCTGGAAGTGAAAACGGGCGAATTTCTCATTGCTTCGCCTAAGGAAATCGTAGCGTTGAAGGAGGTTTCGCCTAACTTTGAGGCGGAATGTATTCTGGTGGACGAGCATTTCACCGACCAGCCTACCCGATACCAGCCTTCACCTGAAAAGATGAAAAGCATCGCAGATATTTTCCACTTCGTGAGAGACATTGTAAGGCACCAGCACATCAACAAGATTGAGATGATCAAGAGTATGTTCAACGTGCTCAAACTCATCATCGAGGAACTGCCCTACGAGCAATGTTCCGTTTCCAACGACTTGGGGCACAAGAAGGAAGTGTATGAAATTTTCCTACATCACCTCTACCGCTTCTTCCGCAAGGAGCGACAGATCAGATTCTATGCCGACAAGCTGAATGTTTCTACCGCCTATCTCTCAAGACTGGTGAGGGAAATCAGCGGTTCTACGGTGAATGAGCACGTTACATCACTGGTTTACAAGGAAATATGCAACCTGCTCACCCAGTCGGACATGACAATGGGGGAAATAGCCGACTATCTGAACTTCAGCGACCAGAGCGCCCTGACCAATTTCTTCAAGCAGCGGTCGGGAATGACGCCACTGGCGTATAGGGGAAAGAAATAAGAAAATTTCTGGAAAACAAAATAAAAAATCAAAGCCTGCAAGCGGAATCCGAGAGAGAGAGAGATAGATGGATTCGCCTACAGGCTTCTTTAAAAGTATGTATATACTTGGATTCAATTAGTTATAGAAAGTCTTGTTTTTCAACTCTTCACATCCCACATTTATTTCAATGTGAACTTATGAGAATGAAGCATTTCCTTAGGGTCGAGTGCCTTGTCGAGTTCCTCCTTGCTCATCAGTCCCTGCTCTATCACGATGTCATAGACTGAGCGGCCTGTGGCATGAGCTTCCTTGGCTACCTTGGTGCTGGCCTTATAACCGATAATCGGATTGAGGGCTGTCACGATGCCGATACTGTTCTTTACCATCTCATAGCAGCGCTCCTTGTTGACAGTAATGCCCAATACACATTCTTCTGTAAGGGTTTCGATGGCATTCTTCATCCAGGTAAGGCTCTCGAAGAGGCTCTCTGTGATGATAGGTTCCATCACGTTCAACTCCAACTGACCTGCCTCGGCTGCAAAACTGATAGTAGTATCGTTACCAATCACCTTGAAGCAAACCTGATTGGTCACCTCTGGGATAACTGGATTTACCTTGCCCGGCATGATGGATGAACCAGGAGCCTTAGGAGGAAGGTTGATCTCGTTCAGACCGCAGCGTGGACCTGAAGCCATCAGTCGGAGGTCGTTACAGATCTTGGAAAGTTTCACTGCCAAGCGCTTCAAAGCTGAAGAATAGCTTACGTAAGCACCTGTATCTGGTGTAGCCTCCACCAAGTCGCTGGCAGAGATGAAATTCTCACCGGTCAACTTACTGAGGTTGGCTGCACAGAGCTTAGCAAAGCCAGGAACAGCGTTCAGACCTGTACCGATGGCAGTACCACCCATATTGATTTCGTGGAGAAGCTTCACATTGCGCTCCAGATTGAGGATTTCCTCCTCCAGGTTGTTGGCGTATGCGTTAAACTCCTGTCCGATAGTCATCGGAACTGCATCCTGCAACTGAGTACGTCCCATCTTGATGGTGTCGAAATACTCCTCAGCCTTGTAGCGGAAAGCGCTGATAAGTCCGGTAAGAGCGCCCACGAGATGAGCATTCATGCGGATGAGAGCGAGACGGATGGATGTAGGATAAACATCATTGGTGCTCTGTCCGCAGTTGCAATGGTCGTTAGGAGAAACATACAGATAGTCACCCTTCTCACGTCCCAAGATTTCGAGGGCACGGTTGGCGATCACCTCATTAGCATTCATATTGACAGAAGTTCCAGCACCACCCTGTACCATGTCGATAGGGAAGTTCTCGTGCCACTTGCCGTCTATGATTTCGCGGCAAGCCTCAGCCATTGCTCCGGAAATCTCATCATTGATAACTCCGAGAGAATGATTGGTCTGGGCAGCTGCCAGCTTCACGTATGCAATAGCGATGATGAAATCAGGATAATCACACATCGTTTTGCGAGAGATATGATAATTGTTAATACCGCGCTGAGTTTGTACACCGTAAAGTGCGTCAGCAGGAACTTTGAGTTCACCTAAAAGGTCAGACTCTACTCTGAATTTCTTTTCGTCAGCCATAATGTTATGTCGTTTAAGTTAGTATTTATTCTATTAGTTATTGTCTCTTTTGCAAAGAAAATGCAAACGAGCGCAATGAAAGCTTGCTTTCAAATTGCCGAGTGCAGCTTTTCTTCTACAAAGAAAATGCAAACGAGCGCAATGAAAGCTTGCTTTCAAATTGCCGAGTGCAGCTTTTCTTCTACAAAGATACTGCAAACCGAGAGCAGAGATGCAAGCTTGCTTGCAATCTATGCCGAGGTGCAGCTTTTCTTCTACAAAGATACGATGATTTTTGCTGAAGTTATTTATAAAAAACGAACCATTATTTGTAAAAAGCAAACTTGGTTTGATTTTTTGTGATTATTTCAATTTCCCCTACTTCAAACAAGGACATTTTCTCTTTATTTTTATCCTCGCAGGAAATAAGGGGAACTGAAATCTTAGTTTTCCTCTTTCAAAAAGGTTCTTCTCCACATATTATAAGAAGAAAGAAAAGTTCCTTCTCTATCTAAGAAAAGGAAAGACTCCTTCTCTATCTTTAAGAAAAGGAAAGACTCCTTCTCTATCAAAGGAAAGGAAAAGTCCCCTCAATAAAAACCAAGAGGATTCCTTTTTCCCCTCCTCTTTTAATAAGCCTTCAGCCTGTAGAGCATTCCGATCTCAATACGGTCTGTATTATAATCGGTGAGCCCGGAAGCCTTACTGTAATCATACTTGCGCCCGGTATAGGCGAGGAAGAGGCGGAGATTCTGCTGCTGTTTGCGGGCTGGATAATACTCGATGCTTCCCACGTAGCCAAATGCCTTGCGATAGTTCTTAAACTGCTCCGACTTGGTCATGTCGGCAGTCTCGTACATTCCCTTGAGCATCAGGTTCCAGGCTGGCGCAAACTGCCAGTTCATCTTGGTAACCCACCCCTGATAGCGCACCTTGCCCGCATAGAGATTACTCTCATCTTCTGCCAGCATGCTTGCCACTTCTCCGGAAGCTATCTTCATTCTGTCCAGATCATCATAAGACATGTTGTAGTCCAAGTACCACTGCAGTTTGTCAAGGTTCAGCTTCTGTCCCATGCGCAGGAAACGGCTGTACTTGTGCTTAGCCTGTGTGCGGAGCGTGTAAGACCAGCGGGTCTGCAACTTGCCATCGAGGAACTTTCCGTTCCATCCGGCACTAGAGGCGAGCGGATGATTGGCTTTCTCCAATGTCTCAGCAGGCTGATTCTCGCCATTGGCAACCTTGGCTTCTGCCCCGAATTCATCCTCCAACTTACCATTGTAGGTATTGCTTATTTCGGCAGAAAACTGCTGGTCGGGAGTCGGATTGTAAAGCAGGTTGATGGCACCCTTGGAACTGTCCACATTGTCCTCTATATCAGAGAACTGGTAGATGAAGAGCGGATTCTCATCAAACTCGAAAGCACCGAGAGCCTGGCACTTCTTACCGCCCTGCAAAGCCCAGTGGTCGTTGAATTTCCATCCCACCATCATATAGTCGGTAGCCTTGGCAAAATTATCTTCGCCCGACGGATTGTTTGCCTTGTTGAGTCGGTGTCTGAAGCGATAATAGAGATTATCAGTAAGCCATCCGGTCATTTCTATTCGCAGATAGCGGTTGTAGAAACGGGAAGTCCACTCATCCGATCGTGAATCGTGGTTCATCTGGTAGCTGGCACCATAATTGATAAAGAAGTTGAACGCCTTGCTCTTCTGTTCGTGTTTCGCCACCATCTCGTAGAGCGACTTAATATCGCCCTCCTCACCACCAAGGCCATCATTTGTGCCCTGGGCCATTGCATGAAGAGGCATTGCAGCCATCATCATCACCACATATTTCAACGCATTTTTCTTCATCATGATTTTCAATTACTATTTTTAGCGTATTATTATTCCGAAATATTTATCACAGAGCGTTCTTTATCTGAATAACGGATAAACCCAAAAAGCTACATTCTCCAGCATTTCTGCCGAAGATGTAGCTCTTCTTTTGAATAATCATCATTTTACTTATTCATGCGTAGCGAAACGCTGCTCTGCCAGCTTCTCGTACTTAGTACCTGGCTTGCCGTAATTGGCATAAGGCCAGATGCTGATACCGCCACGAGGAGTGAAAATACCAGTCACCTCAATGTACTTAGGATCCATCAGACGGATGAGATCCTTCATGATGATGTTCACGCAGTCCTCATGGAAATCACCATGATTGCGGAAACTGAAAAGATAGAGCTTCAAACTCTTGCTTTCCACCATCTTCACATCAGGAATATAACTGATGCGAATCTCCGCAAAGTCGGGCTGACCGGTAATCGGACAAAGCGATGTAAACTCAGGGCAGTTGAAACGTACCCAGTAATCATTGCCCGGATGCTTGTTGACAAAGGTCTCCAGCACCTCAGGTGCATAATCCATTCTATATTCGGTTTTGGCTCCGAGAGCCTGCAAACCATCTTGTTTTCTATCCACTGTCTTGGTAAATTTTTATTTGTGAATTACGTAATTAGTTGAGACTGAATATCTTGAAGACATTATAAGAGATGTTGTTGTCATAAACATCCTCACCCTCATGCTTCTTGATGGCCTTGACCACACGGATGGTTACAGGCAACACGATGATTTCATATACTGTCTTGAGAATAACCTGCCAGAGCATGAGCCAAGGCAACTCGGAAGCAGGAACTACGCCTCCCAATGCCAATGGGAAGAAGATGATACTGTCGCAACTCTCTCCAGCCACGGTACTGAGAATAGCACGGGCTGAGAAATGCTTGCCACCATCACGAATCTTCATCACACTCATCACATAGGCATTGGCAAATGAACCTACGATGAAGGCTACGAAGGAAGCGGCAGCGATGCGTGGAGCCAGACCGAAAATGGCGTGGAAACCAGCATCATTGGTCCAATAAGGTGCTGCAGGAATCACATCACAGATGGCACCGAGAGCCACGAAGAAGAAATTCATGGCAAAACCTGTCCATATCAGCAGGCGGGCTTTCTGATAACCCCACACTTCACAAACGACATCATTGATAATGTAGCTCACTGGGAATACAATGAGTCCACCGGTCAGAGATACTGGCCCGAAGGCAATTTGCTTTGTTTCGAGCACGTTTGCCGCAATCAGACAAACGCAAAAGAGAATGCTGAAAAGCATAAACAGCACACTCACTTGAGTTGTTTTCTTTTCCATTTTTCTTGTTTTTTACGAGGTTTACCAAGCACTCAGATTTTGCTCCTGACAAGGTGGAAATCTGTTCACCATGCAAAAGCGGCTGCAAAATTACGATTTTTTCCTGAATTCTCCAAATTTTAGCATAGAAATGTAGGATTTTTGAAATTCCTAAAATACATAGTCCCACAGATTTCACAGATTTACACAGATTTTTTGAAACAAAAAAAATAAATCTGTGAACATCTGTAATATCTGTGGGACATTTTTCGGGCGCACTGAATGTGACTTATAACACACCCTCTTATATATAATAATGTATAGGGATTACTCAGCAGCTGCTTCCTCCTGACGATCATCTACATTGTCGCCATCTGTTGGAGCCAAAGTTGCCTTGAAATCAGTAATGCCGTTCTTCACGAGGATATTGTACCACTGGAGCAACTTCTTGATGTCGCTATCGTGTACACGGTCACGGTCGTAGTTAGGCAACACCTCTGCGAAATAGTCGTGAAGTTCCTGAGCAGAGCACTTCTTATAGTTGAGGCTGCTTACCTGACTGTTCTCCTTCTTGCCTACACTCTCCAAAACCTCCCAGAGGGCGATTTCATCAGCATCTGTGTACATAGCGATGTCGCCAAGACTTGTTACACGGTCTGTAGCGAAAGCTGGAATACGTCTGTGAGTCTCATCAATAGTCTCCACGATGAGGTTTCTGTTTCCACGAGATACCAGTTTATAAAGGCCTGGCTTACCTGCAATTGAAAGAATTGTTTCCATTGTTCTTTTTATTTCTTATTTATTATTTCTTTGTTTACTTTTTCCTTTTATTTTTCAAAGAAGAAATTCTCCCCTCTTTCATTCGAAGAAAGAAATCTCCCTTTCCCATTCGAAGAAAGAAAGCTCCTATCGCTTCTCAGCAGAAGTCCTATTTCACCTGATTCAGGAGTCTGTCAATCTGCAGATTCAAATCTTCCTTTCCATCATTTCTGATTTCAAAATCACTCTGCAAAACGACATCAGCCTGAGGCAACTGGGCATTTATCCATTCCTCTGCTTTCTGGCGGGAAATCTGATCGCGCTGCATAATCCGCTGCAGACGGACTTCCTGTGGAGCCGTCACGCAGACCACATAGTCGAAACGGGTGCGATGAACAAAACCACTGTCAAAGAGAATGGCGCTTTCCAGCCAGTTCTTTCCGCTCTGTTCGAAATCGCGAGCCACAGCAGGATGAACCACATCATTGACTGCCAGTTTGTTGGTCTCACTCGCCAAAAGAAACTGAGCCAGAACAGGTTTCTGAAGCACTCCGTCCGCATAGACCTCATTGCCCACAAGCAGCTTTAGTGCAGCCTGCAACTGCTCATCGCTACGCATCAGCCTTTTGGCCGCAGCATCGCAGTCGTAAACCTCGATTCCACGCTTGGCAAGTTCTCTGCAAACAAAGCTCTTGCCGCTTCCGATTCCTCCTGTAATAGCTATTTTCATCAGATTCTACTTTTATAGATCCTCCTATTCCCTATTGCTGTTCAAGCAGATAATCCACCTTCTCCACATCAAGCCTTGCCTTGCTCACGGTTCGTGGCACACTGCGCAGCTGGAGCGTACACTTATCAGCCGGATTGGAAGACAGTTCGTTGTAATCGACAACCACCTTGAACTGGTCGGCACTGACAGTTCTGAACAGGCTGGCACCTATCGTAAATCTGACGGTGACACGGGACGGGAATGTGCGGAGCACCATGCCCAGAGGCATATTGATGGCCGTAATCGGAACATCGATTGTCTCTTCGGTCAGGACATCAGGATAGACTGAAAGGCGCACCGCATTCGGAACTATCTTGACACCCACAATCTTCTGCAAGTGCACCGTCTTGTGGATCGTATCCTGCAAGTTGAGATAGTTGAATGGTTCTATCTCCACATAGCGCAACTGGTCGAGCCGCTTCTTGTTGGCATAAACCGTCACCGTGCCCGGCAGGAATTCTGTATGAGCCAGATAATAAGTCTTGCTCGTCGTAATCTTTCCCCTGAACTTGACAGGCACCTGCTTGGAAGCACCGTATGTGAAATAGAAATCCAGCTTTTCAGGCTTTACTGACAGAAGTTTGCTGGAGCCATAGAGCTGGCTCTGCACCTGCTTCACCATGTCGGCATTCGGAATCACGCCGTGCCCCTGATCCTCATCTGCATAAGTAGCAAACTTGAACGAGAGCGGCTTAAACCATTTGCCATATTTATAGGTAACCAATGTAAAACCCTTATCCCTCACCATAACCCGCACAGTATCAGCAGGTTCGTCGGTCACAACAGCATTACGAGGCACATTGACAAGGCGCACAGGCACCTCTAATTCTTCCTCATAAGTCTCATTGAGCACCATCATCAGCCAGAAAGCGCCGCTGAGAAAGAGAAAGAACAAAAAAATCAGAAACTCCTTGTTCAGCGCACTGAACAAAAAGTTTCTAATCACTTGCCATATTTTTCCTATATTATGCATTTGGAGTCTGAGCAGTAGCATCAGCGAACACGTAGCCCTTAGCTACAGTGATTACTACGCCACGAGCAATCTCAACATCTACAGTATTCTGCTCCAAGTTGATACGCTTAACGGTGCCATAAACACCACCGCCAGTAACAACCTTAGAACCTTCCTGCAGAGAGTTCTGGAATTTGCGGATTTCCTTCTGCTTCTTCTGCTGAGGACGAATCATGAAAAACCACATGATAACAAAAATTGCTACCATCATAACGAGGAAGCTTATATTACCACCACCACCTTGTGCTTGCAATAATAAATTCATAGTTGCTATTATTTAAAATGTTATTAATATTCTGTTTTCAACTTCAGTCTATCGACCTCAGTCAGTTTTCATTACGGAACTTTATCTTCCTTTCGGACCCTTATCTTCCGTATTCCTTTCGGACCTTTATCTTCTGTGATGTTCCTTGCGAGGAGGCAATTCCTTGGCAATGATACCACGGTCGATGAGGAATCTGCCGATATTGTCGAGCATTCCGTTCACATATCCGCCGCTTCGAGGAGTACTATACACCTTGGCCAAGTCAACATATTCATTGATAGTGACAGAAGCAGGAATATTTGGGAAATTGACCATCTCTGCAATGGCAATCTGCATGATAACCACATCCATGTAAGCCAGACGGGAGAAATCCCAGTTGCGGGAAGCATCACTCATATAGCGCTGATACTGGTCGCAATTGAGGATGGTAGAACGGAACAGCTTACGGGCAAAGTCACGATCCTCCAAATCTTTATATTCAGGAAGAAGTTCCTGGTCGGCCTTATTCTCCTGCTCGAAACGCTTGATGGTCTTGAGCACGAATGTGTCAACCACTTCTTTGTCATCATTCCAATAGAGACTCTTTTCCTCCAAAAGAGCATCCAGCTCTTCATTGCTCATCACGAAGTTCTTGTAGAACTTACGCCAAGCCTCACGGTCAGCCTCATAGTTGTCTTCCTCTGAAGCCATGTACTCCTGAAACACCTCGCTGGCTGTAATGTTGGTGTAGAGCTTGCGTACGAATTCAATGTCATCATCCCATGAAGAATGTTTCGCATCAATCCAATCACCCAACATCTTGTTTTCTTCCAACTGAACTGCAAAACGATTGAACGCAAATTTCTGCGATGGAGCCTCTGCCCCTTCACGCTGAGCACGAGCCAACTCCACGTCGTAACGCTTGCGAGCCTCTTTAGTGACAGCCACAATGAGTTGCAACATGTAGTTATACAAGTCGTACGCTTTAGAAAGACTAAACAACAATTCCTTCTCAGCATTATCCATGTTGTGATTGCCGTTTTGATAGTACGCATAGGTTAACTGTACAATCTTTCTTCTAATTAAATCCCTATTAATCATTCTCTAATAATTTAAAGGTTTATATTACTGTCGTTATTTGACATGGCAAAAATACATATTTTATATGGAACATGCAAGAAATCAGTGGATATTTTCTACTTTTTTAAGGATAGAAAGCCCGTTTACCCCCTTCTGAGTCCTCAAAGAATTACTTTTTAGCATTTTTTTCTTCATAAATTTGCTTATTTCAAATATTTGTTGTAATTTTGCACCCGCTTTTGCAAAGCTTATCCGTGTGATGGCGAGTTAAGGCACTAATTATTAATACTTATTATTAATACTTAATTTAGAGTAACACAAATGAAAGAGATTAATGTAACAGGTCAGAAGCGTACAGACCTTGGCAAGAAAGCTTCTAAGTCATTGCGTAAGGAAGGTTTTATTCCTTGTAACTTGTATGGTGAGAAGAAGGGTGAGAACGGTGCTCCAGAGGCATTGTCATTCGCTGTTCCTTTCGCTGAGTTGCGTAAGGTTATCTACACTCCTCACGTATATGTTATCAACCTCATCATCGACGGTGAGAGCCACACAGCTATCATGAAGGAGATTCAGTTCCACCCAACAACAGACGCTCCTCTGCACGTTGACTTCTACGAGGTTAACGACCAGAAGCCTATCACTATCGGTATTCCAGTTAAGTTGACAGGTCTTGCACAGGGTGTACGTGATGGTGGTCGTATGAACCTCTCTATCCGTAAGATCAACGTTACAGCTCCTTACCAGGTTATTCCTGAGCACCTCGATATCGACGTTACAGAGTTGAAGATCGGTAAGAGCATCAAGGTAGGTGACCTCTCATTCGAGGGTCTCGAGTTGGCTACAAGCAAGGCTGTCGTAGTTTGCTCTATCAAGATGACACGTAACGCTCAGCTCGCAGCTCAGGCTACTGAGGAAGAAGAGGCTTAATCACTGAGTCATCTAGAGATTTTACGAACCTGAGTAAAGCATTATCAAACATTGGATAAATATTTGATTTGTGGGCTTGGTAACCCTGGCGATGAATACGCCGGCACCAGGCACAACACAGGATTTATGGTATTGGACGCTTTTGCTAAAGCGTCCAATATTCATTTTGAGGATAAGCGTTACGGATTCGTGGCTGAAACTTCCCTCAAGGGGCGTAAGGTGTTCCTTCTGAAACCTACCACCTTCATGAACCTCAGCGGCAACGCTGTAAGATACTGGCTCAACCAGGAGAAGATAGATCAGAAGAGACTGCTCGTCATCAGCGATGAACTGGCTCTTCCGCTCGGCGCTTTCAGACTGAAAGCCAACGGAAGCAACGGCGGACACAATGGACTGGGACACATCCAGCAGCTTATCGGACAGAACTACGCCCGACTGCGCATGGGCATCGGAAACGAATATCCACGCGGAGGACAGGTGGATTGGGTACTCGGAAAATACACAGAGGAAGACATGAAGGAACTGCAACCTGCCATCGACCTCGGTGTGGACATCATCAAAAGCTTCGTCCTGCAAGGTATTGACATTACAATGAATCAATACAACAAGTTAGGAAAGAAATGACAAATGAAAGAAACAGCAAGAATAGACAAATGGCTCTGGGCTGCCAGAATCTACAAGACACGCAGCATTGCAGCTGATGCCTGCAAGAATGGGCGCGTCACCGTGGGCGGCGTAAATAGAAAACCATCCTACATGATCAAAAGAGGAGATGTGGTCAGCGTGAAAAAGGCGCCTATCACCTACTCTTTTGAAGTGCTCGACTGCATTGAGCAACGAGTTGGTGCTAAAATGCTCTTTGCTGTCTATAAGAATGTAACCGACCCTAAGCAGTATGAACTGCTGGAAATGAGCCGCATCAGCGGTTTCGTGGACAGAGCCAGAGGTACAGGCCGTCCTACTAAGAAGGAACGACGGGCGCTGGATGCTTTCGTGGACCCAGCCATGTTCGGATTTGACGACGAAGACTGGGAGGAAGAGGAATAAAAGTTGCGCAACCAGGATTCCTATTGGAATCTCATACGAATACAAGGGTTTCTGCCTGGATGCTCGCTACAACATCGGCTGCACCAAGGTTTTCGACAAAGGTGATGGTAACCACTCTGTATTCCAGTTGACACTCGGTTACAAGTTTGCTCTCTAAACTCAGAACTGAATAAGAATCATAGATTCAAAGAACTGTTTTTAAATGATAAATCAACGAGAACAGTTTAAATAAAAATCCCTCTCAACAAACCGGACATCGTCCTGTAAGTTGAGAGGGATTCTCTTTTGAATATGATTGAGTTTTTACTTTTCCTGATGATCCTCCTTGATTTCCTCTATATAGGAAACATCATTCGAAGAAGAAGGAGTTGATGAACTGATTTCTTCAGCCTTCGTCCACTTCCGCTTATTATTAGCTATCTTGAATGCATTGATACATTCCACAACACCATAGATGAGCATGGTCCAGCCGATGATGAAGAGCGGTGCCGAGGCTATGGCTGAAGGTTTGATGACAGCAAGCAAACCAATCAGGAGAATGATGGAAGGAAAAATCCAATAAACAATTCCCACACGTCCCAACTTGCGAGCCGTAGCAAGATTCATAAACTGCGTCAATGCGCCCATAATCAGAATGACAGAAAGAATGAACATCAGACTGTTGATGAACGTATTAGGCATCAGAGCCAAAATCAAGCCCAGACAGAGACTGCCTATTCCCACAATAGGAAAATGAGGAGTCAACCCCGTGAGCTGCTTTCCATTAGCATCATAAACAACACCTACTTTACCCGAATTCCTCTTGGCACTGAAATAGGTAACGATGGAAATGACTCCCGAGAGGAAAAACAACACACCGATGGCGATGGTAATCCAAGTAACCGTCTGTTCACGATACTGAATGAGAAGTGCACCTACGATAATCGCACAGATTGCACGGAAAAATGAACTATGTATTACTTTCATATTTCTTTTTAGATTAATATTCGACAAACTATTAAAAAAACTTCTACAAAAATACAAACTATCTTTGATAAATCCAACTTTTTTTGTAATTTTGTTGGCAAATTAAGGATATTATGACAAAATTGTATTTAGTTAGACATGGTGAGACTGTAGATAATGCAGCCCAGATTATGCAAGGACAAACACCAGGCAAGTTAAACGCCACCGGCATTGCCCAAGCTGAGGAAGTAGCTCGCAAGATGGCCAATGAACACACCGATGTATTCATATCCAGCGATCTCTACCGCAGCATCCAGACTTGTGAGATAATCGCCCTACCTCATTTTCAGGACGAGAAATCCATGAAACAAGCCATGATTACAACCCCACTGATACGGGAGCGCGACTGGGGCGATTTCACAGGTAAGTTCATCCCAAGTCTTCCCCAAAATCCGAAAGACTGGCCAGACAACATCGAATCTATCGAAAAGATGAAATCACGCGCACAGAATTTCCTCACCTGGCTCAAGGTGACCTATCCCGACAAAACTATTCTTGCCGTAGGACACGGCATTATCAACAAGGCTATTCAGAGCGTTTATTTCAAGCGCCCTATGAACGAGATAGAAAAGATGGGAAACGCAGAGGTAAGAGTTCTGATCTTATAATCTGCTTCTATTCCCCACCTTATTATATATATAGAAGAATCCAAACTATAGAATACCCAATATTCTATATGAAGAAGATTCTATATTCACACTTAACATTTCACATTTAACATTTAAAAAACCCTCTCTTATGGCAAACAAAATCGCTTTGATTACAGGAGCTACCAGCGGTATCGGTGAAGCATGTGCACGCCGATTTGCCCAAGGCGGATACGACCTGATTCTTACAGGAAGAAACACAGGCAAGTTGGAAATCATCAAGAAAGAACTCGAAAATGCTTACGGCATTATGGTCCTTGCATTGGCTTTTGACGTTCGCAACCGTGAAGCTGCCCAGAAAGCCGTTGATTATATTCCTTCACACATGAAGAATATCGACGTACTCATCAATAATGCTGGTCTGGCTCGTGGACTGGAACCAGAATACGAGGGAGACTTTGAGGATTGGGATCAGATGATAGACACCAATATCAAGGGACTTCTCACCATGACCCGCCTCATCGTGCCAGGAATGGTCAGCAGAAATCATGGACACATTATCAATATCGGAAGTGTTGCCGGTGATGCTGCTTACGCAGGAGGCAATGTTTATTGTGCCACCAAGGCTGCCGTCAAGGCAATTACAGACGGACTCCGTATCGACGTGGCTCACACCAAAGTGCGCGTCACCAATGTAAAACCAGGATTGGTGGAAACCAATTTCTCCAACATCCGCTTCCATGGCGACAACGCCCGTGCCGACAGAGTTTACGACGGAATCGTACCACTCAATGGTGATGATGTGGCAGATGTGGCTTTCTATGCAGCCAGTGCTCCAGAACACGTCCAGATAGCTGAAGTACTTGTGCTGGCCACCCATCAGGCAAACGGCACCGTCATTCATCGCAACTAAGAAATCCTCGCAAACAGAAAACGATTGCGATAAAATAGAAAATCCTCGCTACGAACACAACGATTCGTAACGAGGATTTTTATTGCTAAGACAATTTGCCTGAGAACGATTATTTGTCGAGTTTCTCCACCAATCCTATCACATAACTGCAAAGGATTCCGATACCCTTCTCGTTTTCACCACCCTGCGGAATGATGATGTCTGCATAACGCTTGGTGGGTTCGATAAACTGCTCGTGCATAGGTTTCAGCACCTTCAGATATCTGTCCACAACCATCGAAACCGTACGACCTCTGTCTATTGTATCGCGCTGGATATTGCGGATGAGTCGCTCGTCAGGGTCAGCATCCACGAAAACCTTCAGGTCCATCAGGTCACGCAGCTTCTTGTTGAGCAAAGTCATGATTCCCTCGATGATGATAACCGGCTTCGGTTCCACATGGATCGTTTCCTTCTCACGATTACATTTCAGATAACTGTAAGTAGGCTGTTCGATAGCAATTCCATTGCGCAAATCAGCCAACTGCTTATGAAGTAATTTCCAGTCGAAAGCATCAGGATGATCGAAGTTGATAGCATGTCGCTCCTCATCCGTCATTCCCGTCGTATCATTATAATAGGAATCCAGAGGAACCACAGCCACATAATGAGGAGGCAAAGCATCCACGATTTTCTTGACCACAGTTGTCTTGCCCGAACCGGTTCCTCCTGCAATACCGATAATCGTTATTTTATCTTTTTCCATAGATTCGTTAATATTAATTTATTGTACGCGTACATTATTATATATATAGAATAAACCCAGAGATCTCATCAGAAATCAAAGAATATCATCAAACATTCTCTTGTAGAATTCTGCTTTTTTCTCAACTGCCAAAGGATAAGCCCGGCTGCTGCTTGGCATTCTATAGAGCCTCAACGTGCGATTCTCGAAAGAAAACTCCACGTATCCTCCCATGGCAGGAGTCTCAGTAATACCATAATGCTCAGAAAACACCTTGGTAGCCAACTGTCCTGCCGTCAGCACCGCTTTACATTCCGGCAAAGCTCGCAGCATTCCATCCAGATCAGACGGTTCTACAATTTTCAAATCCTTGTCAGAAGCCGTATTCTTGGTACGAATCACTTTCTGCGCCGTATCAAAGAGAGCAACTCCCTTTTCCCCAAGAAATTCCTTGATAGCCTCCAGCCTGTATTGCTTATGCTCTACATCCACGAAATGAAGTTTATCTCCAAAAAAGATAATTCCAAAGATGCGCCACATATCATTCTGGAAATTAGGATAATACCAGGGAATGCACCAGCGCTTGGGTGAAGGCGGGAAAGTACCGAGCATCAGGAGATGCGCATTCTTGGGTAACCAAGGTTCGAAAGGATGATTCTCTATCATTTTCTTTCCTTATTTTTTTACCTTTTTACTTTTTTACCTTTTTACCTTTAAAAATCACTTCACTTCCTTAACCAGGTACATGACTACAGGCAAGTGGTCGCTGAAACCATTGAGCCATCTGCCACCAGCCTGAGTGCGCAGCGGAGCACCCTTGTACTGACCTTCCTGCTGGATAAGATAATCGCGGCGGAAAACCTGGTGAGCAAAATACTTCAATGTAGAGAAATCCTTATTCTTAGCATCCTTGTTGAGCAGGTTTGGCGTAATCACAATCTGATCGAAGAGATTCCAGTTGCCATTATAGAATAAGGTGCCCTTACCCTGCTTGGCCAGAATATTATACCATGGATTGTACATATCGTTTGGTCCAACCTGACTGATCTCCGGTTTGGCACTCAACACCTCATGCATACTCTTATTGGTAGGATCATCATTCATATCGCCCATTACAAACACCTTCATATTCTTGTTGATGCGGAGCAGACTATCCTTGACAGCCTTGGTTTGGCGGGCACCCGACTCCCGATAGAACGGACCAGAAAAACGGCTTGGCCAGTGACAAACGATGACAGCCACATCCTCACCTGCCATTTCACCACGAACAGTGAGGAAACCACGAGTATAATAAGCACTGTCCTTTGCCTTCTCCTGAACATAAGGCACTAACTTTACATTCTTCACAGAGAAGAGAGAAGGATTGTAGAGGAAAGCACAATCAATGCCACGACGGTCTGGGCCTTCAATATGGCAGTATTTCATATTACGGGCCTTCAGAGGAGCCTGCTCTATCAAGTCGTCCAGCACTTTATGATTTTCCACCTCTGACAATCCGATGAAAGCACACCCCACCTTAGGCAACTTATCCGTACCCATGTCGGCAAGCGCCTTGGCCATGTTGCGCAACTTATTGGTATATTTCATTCCGTTCCATCCCTTGGCAGGAAGATATTCATAATCATTCTTGCCCTCATCATGGCAAGTATCGAAGAGATTCTCCTGGTTATAAAAACCTACAGCATAGAGATTGAATCGTTTCTGCCCTTGAGCAAAAGCAGCCAGACTGACTATCAGGAAGGCCGCAAACATCAATACATTTTTCTTCATAAATTTATTATTTTATTTAGATTATCAAAAATCTTAAGTTAGTAAATGTGCGAAAACTCGCTATCTGAATGCAAATATCGGCATTTTATTTGGAAAAACCGCATACTTAATCAAAATTTAAACGAAAAAACTTTTAATTTTAAAAAATATTTTGTTACTTTGCAGACATTATTAGTAATTAAACTATAAACTATGCAACAAAAGGTAAAATTAGCAATGCTTGCGCTCTGTTATGGTCCGCTGGCTTTTGCACAGAATGTTGAGCAAAAGGCTGCATCCAACCTGGACGAGAACGCATTCACATTCACCGAAGCACAGTTGGGTGAGGATGATGACATGTCTCAGAATGTAACCATTCTCAACTCTACCTCTAACGTTTATGCATCAGAGGCAGGATACCTCTTCTCTCCTATGCGTTACCGTTATCGTAGCTTCAATCAAAAGTATAACGAGGTTTACATCAATGGAGCACCTGTCAACGACATGGAAAGCGGCCAGTTCCGTTTCTCCAACATCGGTGGCTTGAACCGTTTCTCCAGAAATGTAGATTTTGCTTTGCCTTTCGAAGGAAACAACTATTCTATGACAGGCATGGCTGGTAGCAACAACTACGACTTCCGTGCCGGAAGCATGCAAGTGGGTCAGTATGCCTCAGTTGCTGCTGCCAACAGAAATTACACACTTCGTGGTCTCTACACTTACAGCAGCGGTTTCAACGACCGTGGCTGGGCATTCAGTGCCGGTCTCACCTACCGATGGGCCAACCGTGGTTATGTGGAGGGTACATTCTACAATGCTTTATCTTACTACATCGGTGTTCAGAAGAAGTGGAACAATGGTCACTCCCTGAGTATCTCTACCTGGGGCAACCCTACCGAGCGCTCTACCCAGGGTGCTTCTACCGACGAGGCTTACTGGCTCGCCAACGACCGTTACTACAACCCTTACTGGGGTTATCAGAACGGCCACAAGCGCAATTCGCGCGTTGTCAACGACTTCTCCCCTTCTGCTATCGCAACATGGGACTGGGACATCAATGATAAATTGAAACTCACAACTTCTGCATTTGCCAAGTACTCTATGTACAAGAGCACCAAGCTCAACTACAACAATGCAGAGAACCCACAGCCAGATTACTGGAAGAACATGCCAAGCAGCTACTATGACATCTGGAATCCTTCTTCTGTCAACAACAACCCTGATACATGGCAGAGCTGGAAGAACTCATACGATTTCTGGACAGCAAGCAAGGCTAACCGCCAGATTGACTGGGACCGCCTCTACTATGCTAACGAAAATGCAGCAAAGGCTGGCAACGAAACAATGTACTACATCCAGGCTAAGCATAATGACAACTTGAACCTCACCTTGTCATCTACGCTTACTGCAAAGGTAACCAAGAACTCCAAACTGGTGAGCGGCTTCATCTTAGCCAGCAACAGCAACCGCCACTACCAGACTTTGGAGGATATGCTTGGCGGCTCTCTCTTCCACAACATCAATAATTACGCTCTCGGAAAGTATCCAGCTACTGATCCAAGAGTTCAGTATGACTTAAACCGTCCTAACGCCCCAGTCAACGAAGGCGACAAGTTCGGTTACGATTACAAGATTGAAGTGATGAAGGGATTGCTCTGGACATCTTACACTGCAGAATTAGGCAGATTCCAGACTATGTTCAGCGCAAAGTTGGGTCAGACCAATATGCGCCGTCATGGCTATATGCGCAATGGTATGGCTGCAGAAAACTCTTATGGCAACAGCGGAATCGCCAGAATGGGCGAAGGTGGTGCCAAGGGTAGCATCAGCTTCGATGCCGGTCGCGGTCATGCGTTCAAATTAGGTATTGGCTACGAGTGGCAGCCACCTAAGGCTAACACTGCATTCGTATCTCCTGAGATCCAGAATGACTTCGTGAGAGATCTGCATGATGAGCATATCTTCAGCAGCGAGTTCGCTTACCAATACCAGAACTCATGGATGCACGCCAACCTGAATGCATACTATAGCCGTCTTGACCACGTTACTGAGTGGCAGAACTTCTACAGTGATATGGACAACTCGTTCGTATATTTCAGTCTTCCTGGTTTGCAGAAGGAATACTATGGTGTAGAATTGGGTCTCGACTTCAAACTCACATCTTTCCTCAACTTCAAGGCTATCGGTACTTTGAGCGACAACAGAATCCTCAAGGATATTGAGACTACACGTTCTGAGTCTGTCACAGGCGACTTGAATACTGAAATGACATATATTAAAGGTATGCGCGAGAGCGGAACTCCTCTCAACGTAGGAAGCCTTGGCTTGAGCTATCATGCTGGTGGCTGGTTCATCGACCTCAATGCCAACTACTACGACCGTATCTACCTGTCATACGCACCTATCTACCGCACCCAGTCTGAGTTGTCTCGTCTCAACGCATTCGACAACTTCGGCAACCTGATGCCAGGTTATACAGACCAGGCTAAGGGTCATGGTGGCTGGATGGTTGACGGCAGCATCGGCAAGAGCGTACGCTTGAAGCACGGCAGCTTGAACTTCAACTTGATGATTACCAATATTCTGAACAACCAGAAGATTGTATCTGGCGGTTATGAGCAGAGCCGAAGCGATTTCTCAGGTAATGGTGAGAGCAGCAAGGAGCGCGTTTACAAGTTCTCCAAGAACCCTAAGAAGTATTACGTATTCGGAACAAATGGTATGTTCCAGGTTTCTTATAGATTCTAATAAAAAGGAAAGATATGAAAAAAATATTATTCATAGCAATGGCTTTTGCCAGTATGTTTTTTGCATCTTGCATGGGCGATGGTTATGCTGATCCTGATAATACGATCAAGGTGCCTGCGGCTCCTGTCGGTGACAATAATATCAAGGAGAAGAATGTCATCACAATTGCACAGCTGAAGGAAGACTACAACAGCCTCATTGCTAATAAGAGATATGAACAGATAGACAAGGACATCCAGATCAAGGGTTATATTACCGGTAATGATCTCGGTGGAAACCTTTACAACGAGGTTTGTCTGCAGGACGAGACGGGTGGTATCTTGGTTTGCATCAACAAGGGTGCTCTCTATGGCGAACTTCCTGTTGGTCAGCAAATCCTCATCAATCTGAAGGGCCTCTACATTGGTGGTTACGGTTCTCAGGCTGAGTTGGGCGGTGTCTATACCAATAGCACTACGGGTGCACAGTCTATCGGTAAGGTTGACCGCTACGAGTGGAACAAGCATTTCAAGATTTTGGGTTCTCCAGACGCAGCCAAGGCTGAAAGTTTGGTAGAGGTGTTCGACAAGACCAAGATCAAGGATGCTGACTATCTGAAGTCTTGCTCTGGCAAGTTGATGCGCATTGAGAATGTACAGTTCTCTCAGGCTGACGGTAAGGCCGTTTATGCCCCAGAGACAGAAAAGGACAAAACCAACTGCGTGAACCGCAACTTGACTGATGCAGAAACCAAAACACCTATCAGTGCTTCCAACCTCTTGGTTCGCACTTCAGCTTATGCCAAGTTTGCCAATGTCGCTTTGCCAAAGGATCCTGTCAACATTACAGGTATTTTCACCCGTTTCAACAATGTTTGGCAGATTCTGATCCGTACAAGCAATGATGTAGAGACTGCGCTGAATGTTCCTGGTGGAACCAAGGAAGAACCTTACACTGTGACCAACGCGCTCAAACTCATCAATGCTGGTAAATATACAACGGATAAGGTTTATACTACCGGAATCATCTGCGAGGTAGGTAGCGTTGATACAGGCTCGTACGGTAATGCTACATATTCTATCTCTGAAGATGGAAAGGCAGTTACCGGCAAGATGATCAAGGTATTCCGCGGCTTCAATCTCGACAACCAGAAATGGACAGAAGAGACAAAGGGCACCCTTGCCGTAGGAAAGAAGGTTGTCATCTGTGGAGCATTGACGATGTACAATGGCACTCCAGAAATTGACAGCGGAAACTACCTCATCTCTATCAAGTAATTCATCCATTAGAAATTTTTAAATAGAATAACAATATGAAAAAGATTATATATTCATTGTTTGTGTTGGCTATGGCAGCCTTTACTTTCAGCAGTTGCGAGGACGTTCCTGCTCCTTACGACATGCCTACTAAGCCAGAGACTCCAGAACTTTCAACAGATGGAACTGAAGCCAACCCATATACAGTAGCTGATGCAAAGATTGCAGCTACGGGTACTAATGTTTTCGTAAAGGCTTTCATCGTAGGTTATGTACCTGACAAGGCCCTGAATGAAGCTATCTTCGGCGATGCTGCAAGTGCAGAAAATGCTCCAACAAACATCTTGGTCGCTGCAAGTGCAGATGAAACCAACGTAACAAACTGTATGCCAATCCAGTTGCCAGCAGGTGCTATTCGTACTGCACTCAACCTCAAGAACAATCCTGGCAACTTGAAGCAAGAAGTGATTCTCTGCGGTAATATTGAGACCTACTTTGGTGCAACTGGTTTGAAGAGTGTTGCCTATGCTAAGATTGGAGCCAAGGAAATTGGCACAAAACCTGGCGGTTCAACCACTACTCCAGATACTCCTTCAACAGGTAAGGGTTCTGCAAGTGATCCATACACCGTAGCAGAAGCTATCGCAGCCATCAAGGCAGGTGCTCCTACCTACGAGGTTTACTTGACAGGTATCATTTCTGGAGTTGATTATTACAATGAAACATATAAGAGCCTTTCTTACTACATCTCTGACAATGGTAAGAGCAAGGACATGCAGGTTTATTCTGGTAAGGGTTTGAATGGTGCAGACTTCACATCTAAGGATGATTTGAAGGTTGGTCAAAAGGTAACTATCAAGGGTATTATCAAGGCATTCAATAAGAATGGTACCGATATCATGGAGGTTGACAAGAACAGCACTATCATTAAGATAGAAGGCGAAGGCACTGGCGGTGAGGTTACTCCAAAGCCAGAAATTCCTGATACTGGCGATGGCATGACTGTTAATTCCATTATTAGCGGAAAGACCAGCGCAACAGACCTCACAGATAATTCATATGGCACTCAGGCGGTTGACAAAAACGAAACATGGTACTCTTGGAAATATGAAAATGTAGCATATAGCGGAGTTAAGATTTGTAAAGCTAATGGTGATTTCACAGGATGCATACAGGTACAAGGTAATGCAAGTGATGCCAGCAAGCAGGGATTCTTCTTCAACTCTTCTGCGTTCAGCAAAGATATCAAGAGCATCAAGATTGTAGTAAATGGCTTGGCTAAATACAATGATCCTACCGTATTCTCCGTTTACGGTGGCACAGAAGCTCATCCAACAACAAACAAAGTTAATGGTACTCATACTACAGAGAAGAAAAACGAGAATATTAACTCGTTCACATTTGTTTATGATTTCAGCAATGTAAGTAACAAATATTTTACCATTTGGAACAATGCTATTGGTGTTCTCTACATTGAGAAGGTTATTGTTACATTGAAATAAAAAGTTTTGGCACTCTTATGGTTTTAAACACCAAAAGGGGAAGAAAGCTAAAACAGATATACAATCCCCATCTCTCCTAAAACCATTAGGGAGATGGGGATTTTTGTTTCAGTAATGTTCCAGCTATGCCCTTCAAGCGGTCCCTCGATGAACACGTGATGGGGAACTGGTGAACAAGAGACGAGCAACGAGGGATCACGAGGCGGGCAACGAGTGCCCAAACAGAGAACCGCAATTTGGGCAATATATCTGTGATCATAAAAAAAAGAGTAAAAGAAAGAAAAACATCAGGAAATATTTGGCAGAAAGAAGAAAAAGTCGTAACTTTGCACCCTGTTAAGTGTAAAGGCTATAATGGGCATGCACCGAAAGGACATGAGATGATGCGAAGAACATCCCCATAACGTCTATTTTTAATAACCCAATAAAATAAAAAAGAAAAATGAAAAAAGGTATTCATCCAGAGAACTATCGTCCTGTAGTATTCAAAGATATGTCTAATGGCGACATGTTCCTCTCTCAGTCAACATGCAAGACTAACGACACTGTTGAGTTCGAAGGCGAGACTTATCCAGTAGTAAAGATTGAAATCTCCAGCACTTCTCACCCATTCTATACAGGTAAGAGCAAGCTTGTTGATACTGCAGGTCGCGTTGACCGCTTCATGAACCGCTACGGTAAGTTGAAGAAGTAATATACCTTTTCATTTAAAGGATATATTATCGCAAGATACAAAAGTGCGTTCGAGCGTAGTTGCATATACGCTGGTACGCACTTTTTTCGGTTTTATGCATTTCTACGAGAATGACTATTTTTATATTACAAATTATATACTAACACGACTTTTATGAAACGAATCAAGATTTACCTTTTAATGCTTCTCGCTGCACTCACAGTAGGTAGCTGTGGAAGCGATAATGACGGTCCTGGTGGTGGAATCGTCAATACGAATACCAACGCCAATGTTGTAACCCCAGGAATGCCTGACGAAATCACACGTTTGGAATTTCCAAAGGTGAAAGGTGGAACAAGTACAGTCATCGTTCACGAAACTGACCAATACGGTGTCAACTTCTGCACAGAATTTGATACCAGTAAGAAATCACAGCGATGGAGTTGCTATGCTGTCTATAAGAGTAATAACCTGAAAGGCTGGAATAGAAATGATTGGAAAACTGGTACATCTTGGGATGGTAAGACTTGGAACAATGATCCTTTCCAATTAGATCCCCAATTATCTGCTAACGTGCAACCAGGTGTAAGAGAATTTAGCTCTTCCAGCATGCCAAGTGAAGGAATCACCTACTTCCAGAGAGGACATATCGTTGCTTCTGAAGACAGAATCTGCAGCAAGGATGTAAATGGACAGACTTTCTATATGACCAATATGCAGCCTCAGAGAGGAGAATTCAATACCGGCATTTGGGAAAAAATGGAAGAAAAAATCAGAAGCTTTCTGACATACAATATGAGCACTCAAGCTGCGTATGCCAATGATACTATGTATGTCTGCAAAGGTGGAACCATTGACAAGTCTGAGCAAATTTTGGGCTATACTAAAAATAGATTTATAGTTCCTAAATACTTCTTTGCAGCAGTCATGATCAAAAACAAATCCGGTCATAAAGCCATCGGATTCTGGTTTGAACACAAAGATTATCCTTCCACAGAAAAGTTGAGCGCACATATTATCAATATTGCCAAACTTGAGGAGCTTACTGGTATTGACTTCTTCTGCAATCTTCCTGATGATGAGGAAAGACAGGTCGAGAACGTAAATATCACACCATCCTATTTACAAACTGTTTGGAAAATAACAAACTAAGTTCTCTGATACTTTACAACATTTCACAATACAGAAAAGTTAAGAGGATGCATCGAAACGATTCGTTTGATGCATCCTCTTAACTTTTCCTCCAACACAAGGTTTATCTTCTGCTATTAAAACGAGAAGACGTTCCCTTAATCGGACTCTGATAAGCAGCCTTACCAAATGATTTATGCTCAGTTACGCCTGCTCCACGAGTCTGAGCCTTGGCATTATTGGTATCGTTCAAGCGCTTAAAATCAAAATAGATAACATCGCCCTTAACGCTTCCCGTGCCTATCATATAACCGAAGAAAGTATCATACCCCTTCTTGTCTTCATATCCCAAATGGAAACCAGCCTGAGAAGAACCGTAGTCTAACACAAAGGTTGCCCCACTATTCTTGTACTTGATATAAATATCTCCATTATCCTCTATGTACCAGGAGAAATCCAAGGTCTGGCTCTCATCTTCAATGACATTTCCTTGGGAATCCAAAAGATAATCAGTCTCCACACCCTCTCCACTATAAGATTTTGAATTCTGATTATATTGGAAGAACTTCATGGTCGTATAATAAACATCTGTGCTACGCGATTCACCATCCTCATTGATATAAGAATAATCCATCTCACCGCCCCATTCTCCACAGAGTGTCTGGGCCATTGCCGTACGTTCATCACCGCCCTGGTTGTTCCCATTACCACCCTGATTCCAATAATCATTATTCCAGTGCCAGTCGCCATAGTTATTGCTCCAGCCGTATGGATCGTGCCAATAACCATCATACCAAGGATCATCGTCACAACTGACAAATGTCATGGATGCTACTGTTATCGCAGCCAACATCAACAAAGATTTTATATTTTTCATATCTCGTTCCTTTCTTTTTAATCTGTTCCCTGAGGAAACAGCAAGTCTCTTTACTTATTCTTATAATTGACCACTCTTCTCAGATATTTCAGCGAATCAGAATCTGAGGAAGAAGCACGGGTATCATCGAAAGTTCCCTGATGAGGCTTTGCCCAACCATATCCCCAGGAATCATACCAATCATCACTATCATACCAGTCATAATTCCAACTGTTAGGAGAAACCGTCTTCACCAATCTGAAATCCGCGCTGCTATTTCCACATTCAACCGTTCCGTAGAAATAATCATTATCCAAAGAATAGTTATAAATCGTAGCATACGAGTTTTCCTCTATGAAGTGAATATTGATGACACCATTACTCACTGCCCACTCTATGTGATTAGCAACATAATCCCAAGGAGCATTGCTGTATCGGTCTATCCAATACCCCGTTCCGTGGTCGGAATAAGAGTTGCTTGGTATAAACGTTATCTCAGAAGTGGTAGAAGCATAATAACGATTATCATACGTCAAACCAATATCCATATAGCCTTTCCAAGTGCCATATAAAGTATCGCCAATGTCAGCGTCCTCATCGCAAGATGTGAAACTGAGGCTCATCAAAGCCACGATAGCCATCGTCAAGAGAGTCTTTAAATTTTTCATATCCATATAAGTCTTTAAATTACATTTCTTTGTTTATTTGCTGCAAAGATACGCCAAATAATCATACCAACAAAGGGTTTTTAGGAAAAAAACAGGGAGAAATCCCTATGATGTAATGGAATATCCCTAAACAATTTGGAAATTACAAGTTTTTTGTTTACCTTTGTCCAAGAAAAGCTGCACTCGGCAATTTGAAAGCAAGCTTTCATTGCGCTCGTTTGCATTACCTTTGTCGAAAATATTAACTTAAGAATATGACCAGAAGAATCATACACATTATTATATTAGGGCTATTATCAATATCCGGATATTGCGGAACACCCTATTGTGACATCAGAAAGTTCTCTATTCTGGATGGACTTGCTGCCAACAACATATCAGACTTATGTCAGGGAGCAGACAACATGATGTGGTTTGCTACCTATAATGGTCTGTCATATTATGACGGCTATACTTTCCACACCTTCCGTGACTTACCTGATAACCAAGATCTCCTCAGTACGAACCGTATTCTCAATATTTTCCCTTGCACCAACTATGACCTTTGGTGTATTACATACGACCATCGCCTCTACATATATGATACCCGTTTGTGCGACTTTGTTAACATAGAGGCTCAAATCAACGAGAAGTTCAACATCCATCTCTATGCCGATAAAGTTTACACCCTAAGTCCAAAAGCAAGTTGAATAACTACAACTGACCACAAATACGCAATCAGAATTTCAAAAAAAGAATTTACAGACGACAATCCAAAACTCATCATGGGAGGAACCCAAAGCCTGCCAAGTGGAAATATCTGGTATATAACCGCCGACAAAAAGGGGCGTGAATGGATTCTTACAGACAAGGGTACTCACATCTATGGTACCAAATTCACCACTCCAATTCCATTTAAATGGCTCCGACAGGTAGGCAACACCATTTACCTGGCTACAGCAGATGGCAGAGTTGCCGTCTTTGATGAAACCAGAAACCATATCTCCATGATTCCGATGCCGGAAGGAGTCACAAAAATCAATGAATTAAAAAATACAGGCTATCAACTCCTGATAGCCACAAATATCGGTGTAGTAGTCTATAATCCACGTACATTCAAATCTGAAGTTGTAAGTGTTCAGAACCCTAACCAGCCTGTAGCAGAAGTCAAGAAGATATACGTAGATAGCAAAGACCAGCTATGGGCATTTACTGACGGTATGGGTGTAACCATCATCAATCCGAATACATTGGAGAAGAAATGGTTGTTTGCAGACCAGGAAAATCCAGTTTTGCGTACTGTCAGCGAAAAATATTTCATCATGGAAGATGAACACAATACGCTATGGATGATACCTAACGGAGGTACATTCAGCTACTATGACAGAGCAAAAAAAGAATTAGTCCCTTATGTTTTGCAAAGCAACTCTCAAGGCAATGCAAGTATTCCAAAAATCACTAAATACGTAATTTCAGACCAAAAAATTCTTTGGGTAACGGGTATTCATGACCTTACACAAATCAACTTCAAATATCATGAATATACGCTGAGCCAAGTTGAAAATACAGAAAGCGAAGTACGCGCTATCACACTTGACCGTAATCGTAACTATTGGGATGGATTTATCTCTGGATATTTAAAGATTAGCAATGACCAGCATCAGAAGCTTGGCTACATCACCCCAAGTGGTCAATTATCACAAACACCAGTTCAGTTCTCCACCTGTGGCATCTATGCACTCTACGAAGACAGTCAGGGATACATGTGGATAGGAACAAAGGGAGACGGGCTCTATCTTTTGAAAGACGGAGAATTGCAGCATTTCACCCATAATCCGGCAGACCCATACTCTCTGCCTGATGATAGAATCTATGATATTGTAAGCGATAGACAAAACAGAATCTGGATTGCGACTTTTGGAGGATTGGCTATTGCAGAAAGAGTGAACGGCACCTATCGCTTCATTTCAAACAGAAATAAACTCAACTGGTTCAAGAATGGGCTCTACCAAAGATTACGCCGAATTACATGTACCAACAAAGGTACCATATTAGTAGCAACAACCGACGGACTTGTTACATTCTCCGACGAATTCAAGGATTATTCCAAGATTAAATTCTATCATTCTAATCATATTATAGGTGATACGGCTTCCCTCATGGCAAGCGATGTCAACTATACATTGGTTCGTTCTAACGGAGATACTTATATCTCTACATTAGGTGGTTGTCTGCAAATTACAACCAGTAAATCATTATTAGAAAATAATATAAGAGTCGAATTCGTCAAGAATATCAACCTGGACGAAGGTATCGTACAGAGTATGATAGAAGATAATGCAGGAAATATCTGGATTATCAGGGAATCCAGTGTCGATAAATTCAATCCAAGCACAGGAAAAATAGATGTTTTTGGGCCAAACGATTTTGATTTCCACATGACGTTTACAGAATGCCGCCCATTCCACGATCCTTCTACAGATCAAATCACATTAGGAACACCGATGGGAAGTATTACCTTCAATCCAAAGGTACTCAAAAAGACTACCTATCAACCGAAAATACTGTTTACCTCTCTGCACTTCAACGGAGAGGCTCATACCATTCCTATCCTGCATAGGCCAAATCTGGTCATTCCTTCAGACAAGCGAAATCTGACCATTACCTTTGCAGCACTTGACTATACCAGAAAGTATCAGGCATACTATGCATATCGTCTGGATGGTCATACACCAGAAGGCGTATGGATTCCATTAGGAAGTCAAAATATGATTGGCTTCAACCGCATTTCTCATGGTAAATACATCCTCAAGGTAAAAGCCACCAATACACATGGAGTCTGGGGTAAATATATCGCAGAACTCCCGATAGAAATCGAACCTACTTTCTGGGAGAGCATATTGGGAAAAGTCATTCTTTTCATATTGTTCATCTTAGGTCTTGGATTAGTGTTCTATATGTATAACAACCGACAAATACAAAAACTCAGCCATGACATGAGTGTACTGAAGAACCATTTCTTCAGCAATGCTTCACACAAATTGAGAACCCCTCTCTCTCTGATAGGCGGTCCAATAACAGAAGTGCTGGAAAATGAAGAAGGACTCTCAGAAGAAGGCAAAAACCTCTTGACATTGGTTCAGAGGAATGCCAGAGAGATGTACCAGATGGTCAACCAAATGCTGAAGTTTGACAACAATAGCAATTTCTATGAAGATGGAGGTCTTGACAAAGATTCTCATGCAATCCACGAAAATGGAGAGATAGAAGACTCAAATGCCAAGAACTACATAGAAGATGTAGCTTTAGACTCAGCTGAGGAATTCGAAAAGGGAGAAAAAGAAATCACCATACTCGTGGTAGAAGACAACGCGGACCTACGCACCTTCCTGGATACTATTCTGAAAAAAGACTACAATATGTTGCTTGCAGAAAATGGAAAGAGAGGTCTTGAAATGGCACGCAAATTTGTACCAGACTTCATCTTAACTGATGTTACCATGCCTGTCATGGACGGAATCACCATGGTACACTACATCAAGCAGGACAGCAATATCTCCCATATTCCAATCATCATACTCTCTGCCAAGGCCAGTCTGGAAGACCACCTCAAGGGATTTGAAGAAGGAATCGATGGTTATCTGACCAAACCATTCTCTGCCACTTACCTGAAAGGCAGAATTGAAGCGGCCATCAACTATCGCAAGAGTCTGCAACAAGAATTGCTCAGAAACATTCATGTTGGAGACGAAACGCAAACGAGTCATAACACGACTGTTCAAAACAAAACAGAGGAGCCTCAACGTATTACGATTGGCGAATCTACCATCAGCATACAGGATCATACCATCAAGAAAGTGCTGAAGTTTGTCTTGGAAAACATTTCTGATCCAGACATGAAGATCGACGATATTGCACAGGCCATGGGCATGAGTCGCAGTGTACTCTATGGAAAAATCAAAAATACGGTAGGATTGACTCCTATTGATTTCGTCCGTCACATCAGAATTATGAAAGCCATCGAGATGTTACGGGATACAGATGAAACGCTGACCAGCATTGCTTTCGCTGTAGGCTTCAGTGATCCGAAATATTTTTCTAAGGTGTTTAAGAAAGAAATGGGTATAATTCCAAGTGAATATAGGGAAAAAAACAAATAAAAACAGTTTGATATACTCTAAAAAACAAAAAATACACCATAAAAAAAGAAATTTATTATACTTTTGCATCAGTTCTTAGAAAAGTTAAATGATAGATTTTTTGTGAACTTCTTAAGATACAAGTTGTTATCCATACAGAAGTTCAAAAAACCCAGGGTTTGTGAAAATCCTGGGGCTTTTTATTTTCTAAGTTATTACTTTTTTAGAAAAATTATCAGTCATAATTTACTCTTCTAAAAGAAAAATAGTATCTTTGCACTCTAAAAGAAGAAATAAGAATAAAAAATATAGATACAAACAAAAATGAGAACTGTTTACGAATTCTCTGTCAAGGACAGAAAGGGAAAGGATGTTTCCCTCAAAGAGTATGCTAATGAAGTATTACTCATCGTCAACACTGCCACAAAATGTGGTTTTACTCCACAGTATGAAGAACTGGAGAAATTATATGAGACCTATCACTCTCAGGGTTTTGAAGTCTTAGACTTCCCTTGCAACCAGTTTGGTCAACAAGCTCCAGGAACAGACGAAAGCATCCACCAATTCTGTAAACTTACATACGGTACAGAATTTTCTCGTTTCAAAAAGATAAAGGTAAATGGCGATGACGCTGCTCCTCTTTACAAATTCTTGAAGGAAAGCAAAGGGTTTGCTGGTTGGGATGAATCTCATCCTCTCTATCCTGTGCTCGACAAAATGCTCAGCGAAGCTGATCCTAACTACAAAGAGAGTAATGACATCAAATGGAATTTTACTAAATTCCTGATTAACAAAAAAGGTCAGGTTGTAGCTCGTTTTGAGCCTACCACCAGCTTTGAAGTAATTGTCAAGGCTATTGAAGAATGGCTGAGCAAATAACAGAGGTCTATCTCATTGATTGAAAGAATATAACAATAAAAAACGAGAATGCAAATTAGCATTCTCGTTTTTTATTGTTATATTCTTTCAAGTCTTTAATATTCAAGTTTGTTATGCTGATTATACCTATCCATCATTTTTTTAAACTTTAGGAACTGTAGCAAGGAATTTCTTAATTTCCTCATCAGGGACAGCATAGTCATGCAAGTCACCATTGATATAACTCTCATAGGAAGGCATATCAATCAGTCCATGTCCAGACAGACAGAACAGGATAACCTTTTCCTCACCAGCTTCCTTTGCCTTCATTGCCTCACGAATCGTAGCAGCAATAGCATGACAACTCTCTGGAGCAGGAATAATACCCTCTGTGCGGGCAAAAAGCATACCTGCCTCAAAAGACTCAGACTGAGGAATATCCACACCATACATATATCCGTCCTTGATCAACTGAGAAATAATCATACCGGCACCATGATAACGCAAACCGCCAGCATGGATATTCGCAGGCTTGAAATCATGACCCAAGGTGTACATTGGAAGCAATGGTGTATAACCAGCCTCATCACCAAAGTCGTATTCAAACTTACCACGAGTCAACTTAGGGCAGCTTTCAGGTTCTGCTGCAATAAATTCAGTATTCTTTCCATCCTTAATCTTATGACGCATGAAAGGGAAGGCGATTCCACCAAAGTTACTACCACCACCAAAACAAGCTATCACAGTATCAGGATACTCACCAGCCATAGCCATCTGCTTTTCTGCCTCCAGACCAATGACTGTCTGATGAAGAGCCACGTGATTTAACACAGAACCCAAAGTATATTTACAACCAGGAGTTGTTGTAGCCAACTCTACTGCCTCACTGATGGCAGTACCTAATGAACCTGGATGATGAGGATCACGGGTAATGATGTTTTTACCAGCTCTTGTACTCATAGAAGGAGAACCCTCTACTGTAGCACCAAAGGTACGCATAATACTGGAACGATATGGTTTTTGCTGCATGGTAATCTTTACCTGATAAACAGCCGCTTCCAATCCATAGAGTTTGGCTGCATAAGACAAAGCAGCACCCCACTGACCAGCACCCGTTTCTGTTGTGACATTCGTATCACCCTCTTGCTTACAATAGTAGCACTGAGGAAGAGCAGAATTAATCTTATGTGAACCTAAAGGGTTGGTACTCTCATTTTTGAAATAGATATGAGCAGGAGTACCTAAAGCCTCTTCCAAAGCATAAGCACGAACTAGAGGAGTAGAACGATAGAAAGTATATTTTTCCAATACGTCTTCAGGAATATCTATCCACGCATGCTCCTGATCCAATTCCTGCTTGGAACATTCCTTATTAAATATATGTGAAAGATCATCAGCATTGAGAGGCTGGTGAGTCTGAGGATTCAATGGAGGCAATGGCTTATTAGGCATATCTGCCTGAATATTATACCACTGTGTTGGGAGTTCACTCTCCTGCAAAATAAATTTCTTCTGTCTCATGTGATATCATTTTTATATTAATTGTTATGTCTTTTCTTACATTTTGTTAATAGACAAATCTATTTTGCGACAAAATTACAAAAAACATTTGAGATAAAAGAAAAAAAGGCAATAATTTTGTTTTTTATCTGAAAAATATCGTAAAACGGCAGGAAATCAGTTAAAACAAGAGGCGTTGTGAAACGCTATTTATCATCTTTTACTTATACAATAATAATTGAGAAATTCATATAGAAGATTACGAGATTTTGTTACTCTTCTTTTTTTATTTAAGCATTAATGGATTTGTACTTTGATATACATCCCGTACCTCAAGGTACAAATCCAATAATATTCAATAAAACTTTTACTAAACATCTTAAATACTCAATAATTATCAAATCTTATATTGTCTTCATTATATTTCTTAATATGATGATATTCTAACCCATCATGATATTCAAATCTATCCTTAGCGTTTGAATTCGATTGCAAAATTAAGTTTTTAATAAATTCACCCTATGTATTTTTTGTTATTTTCATATACCTATTTTGTTAACTGCCGATAAATTCTATACGAATTCTGGATTTTTATCGACAAATTCCCTTCCAAATAGATACAAAAAACTACAAAATTCATACAAAAGATAAATTTATGCCCCATTTATTGCTCAATATCATTCAATATAGATACAGCTTGCTCTACACTCCTGATACCAGAAATACGCAAGTAGCGCTTGTTGCTTTTCTCTTTCAAGTTGCACATCCTCACATGTTTGGTTACATAATCCAACACCTTAGAGAACATGATACTCCTATAAAAAGGACTCTGCACATTGCTCACAAACTGTAATTGAAGAACATTTTGCTTCAGCATCATCTTCTCGCATCCCATACGCTTACCTAATCTACGCAGGGTGACCACGTGCATCAGTTCTTCGCCCTCATGAGGCACTGGACCGAAACGGTCAATCAATCGCTTTTTATAAGCAGCCAGATCATCATCATTCTCTATACAATCCAACTCCCGATATAAAAGCATTCGTTCACTACTACCAGGAACATACGAATCAGGGAAATACATCTCCAAGTCGCTCTCCACAGAACAATCATCTACAAAGTCGTCACCCGTGAGCACCTTACCTTGATCCAAGTCTTCCTGATACAAATCATTGAATTCTTCATTCTTCAACTCGGTCACAGCCTGCGACAAGATCTTCTGATAGGTTTCATATCCCAAATCTTCCATGAAACCACTCTGTTCGGAACCCAACAAGTTACCTGCTCCACGAATATCTAAATCCTGCATGGCAAGATTAAATCCACTTCCCAAGTCACTGAAAGTTTCCAACGCCTCCAAACGTCTCCGAGCCTCAATTGTCAGTACGCTTTTTGGGGGTGCCAACAAATAGCAAAACGCCTTTTTGTTACTTCTGCCAACTCGTCCTCTCATCTGGTGCAGATCACTTAAGCCGAAATGATGCGCATCATTGATTATGATCGTATTGGCATTGGAAATATCGATACCATTTTCCACAATGGTTGTAGAAAGCAGCACATCATAGTCATAGTTGATAAAGCCCATGATAATCTTTTCCAACTCCTCAGGCTTCATCTGACCATGTCCGATGACAACTCGACAATCAGGTACATGTTTCTCTATCAGGAGTTTAATCTCCTGAAGTTTAGAAATCCGATCATTGACAAAATACACCTGTCCATTACGACTCATTTCAAAATTGATGGCATCAGCAATCACTTCTGAAGAAAAACAGGTCAGCTCCGTATGGATCGGATAACGGTTAGGTGGCGGTGTACGCATGATACTCATATCTCTTGCTCCCATCAGCGAGAACTGGAGGGTACGAGGAATAGGCGTAGCACTCATGGTCAGCGTATCCACGTTGACCTTCATCTGGCGCAGTTTCTCCTTTGTACTTACTCCAAACTTCTGTTCCTCATCAATAATGAGCAAACCTAAATCTTTCCATACAACCGATTTGGAAATCAATTTATGCGTACCTATCAAAATGTCTATTTTACCATCCTTTAAGTCAGCCAAAATCTGTCGGGTTTCCTTTGCAGATCGGGCACGGCTCAAATATTCTACCCTCACAGGCATTCCCTCAAGACGCGACTTGAATGTCTGATAATGCTGAAATGCCAAAACGGTAGTAGGAACCAGTACTGCCACCTGTTTACTGTCACAAGCAGCTTTAAAGGCCGCACGAATGGCTACCTCCGTTTTTCCGAAACCAACATCTCCACACACCAGTCTGTCCATAGGGCGGGAACTTTCCATATCAGCCTTCACCTCCATGGTAGCCTTATTCTGGTCAGGCGTATCTTCATAGAGGAAAGAAGCTTCCAACTCATGTTGCAAATATCCATCCAGACTAAAAGCATAGCCCTTTTCATGACGACGCTTAGCATACAACTTAATAAGGTCGCGCGCTATATCCTTGATACGCTTCTTTGCCTTTTCCTTCATCCTATCCCAGGCACCAGTACCTAAGGTAGAAAGACGAGGAGGTTCACCGGTATCGGCACTTCTATATTTGCTGATTTTATAGAGCGAATGGATAGAAACATCCACTTTATCGTTATTCTTATAGACGATGCGTATCATTTCCTGATAGCTTTCACCAGTAGGAACACGAACCAAGCCGCCAAACTTACCGATTCCAAAATCCACATGTACGATAAAGTCGCCCGGTTCCATTTCCTGCAACTCTTTCATCGTAAGCGCCATTTTACCAGCACGAGCAGAATCAGAACGCAAGTTGTATTTATGAAAACGGTCAAAAATCTGATGATCAGTAAAGAAACAGCATTTCTTGTCTGAATCCACAAACCCTTCGTGAATGGTTTTATCTACAGGAACAAAAGAAATCTGATAACGTTGCAAATCTTCACCATCAAAAATATCCTTCAATCTTTGCTGCTGTTTCTGGCTGTCAGCTAAAATATATAAAGTATATTTCTGAAGAAGATAATCCTCAAGAGTTTTAGCCAACAATTCAAAATTCTTATGGAATAAAGGTTGTGGCTGGATATTAAAATGAATGCAAGCAGAAGACTTACCTTCTTCCTCCAAAGCATTTGGATTTTTATCCACATGTCCCATTTCTATGCGCACTCTTTCCGCCAATCCCTCTTTCAACTGAGTCGTAGTACAGAGATTCAACTCTTTCTTCATCCGCTGTCTGATTTGCTCAGCCTCCATTTCTGTAGCCCCTTCCAGCTGTTCAGTCAAACTTTGAGCCGAGAAACCATCATGATAAATCTGTTCGATACGATCATGAAGAAAGACGAAATCCTTCATGACAACAATTGTATCCTCACCCAAAAAAGAAAATATCGGTTGTTTTTCACTTTCAAGAGAAGATAATTCAGGCACAATCTCTATACATTCCCTCTTGACTTTCGACAACTGACTTTCCACATCAAAGGTACGGATGGAATCGATCTCATCTCCGAAGAAATCTATACGAAAAGGAAATTCACAACTATAAGAATATACATCCAGGATACTACCACGTACAGCAAATTGTCCTGGTTCATAAACATAATCAGTCTCCTCAAAGCCAAAATCTCTCAGCGTATGCACAATATTGCTCAAGGCAATCTCTTGAGAAACAGAAAGTTTAAGTATGCGCTCATCCAGTTTCTTTTTGGTAACAACCAATTCTGCCAAGGCATCAGGATAAGAAACTATAAATAAATTTCTATTTTGCGATAAACGAGCCAAGACTTCCGTTCGAAGGATTTCATTGGCAGCATCTTTTTGCCCATACTTGATAGCACGACGATAGCTGGAAGGAAAGAAAAAAACATATTCCTGTCCCATCATTTGTGTCAGGTCGTGATAAAAATAGCCTGCCTCATCAGCATCATCCAAAACAAAAAGTACGGTTTGTCCTAATTGCTGATATACAGACGCAAAAAAGATTGGTGCAGAAGAACACACCAATCCCTTCAGGGAAATCATTTTGACCTGTTTTTTCCCCAATAAATCCAAAAGGGCCTTCACCTGTGACGAACGCCCGTAAATATTTTCAATCTCTTGTATGGTCACGCTTTTTAGTTTTTCTTAGGATACTTCTTAAACCAGCCATCCAAGCGAAGGCGCATTACACCAAAGAAAGCCTCTCCAAAGATACCTCCATTCATCTTGCTCACACCCTCACGACGGTTGACGAAGATAACAGGTACCTCTTTAATCTTAAATCCTATCTTATGAGAAGTGAACTTCATCTCGATTTGGAAAGCATATCCTTTGAAACGAATTTTATCCAATTCGATGGTTTCCAACACCTTGCGGCGATAGCAAACGAATCCTGCCGTTGTATCATGCACCTTGAATCCTGTAACCAAACGAACATATTTGGACGCAAAATAACTCATAAGTACACGACCAATAGGCCAATTAACCACATTGACGCCCGAAACATAGCGAGAACCTACTGCAACATCATACCCTTCATCATGAGTAGCAGCATAAAGACGTGGCAAATCATTAGGATCATGGCTAAAGTCAGCATCCATTTCAAAGATAAAATCATATCCCTGTTGCAGCGCCCACTTAAAACCTGTGATATAAGCAGTGCCTAAGCCTAATTTACCAGAACGCTCCAAGAGGTGAAGACGTCCATTAAACTCACCCGCCATCAGATTCTTGACAATAGCAGCCGTACCATCAGGGCTTCCATCGTCAATCACAAGAATATCAAATTGCTTTTCGAGCCCGAAGACAGCCCGAATGATCTTCTCTATGTTTTCCTTCTCATTATAAGTAGGAATGATTACTATGCTATCGCTCTTCATTATAGTTTTTATTAATCAAGTACCAATAATTCTTATAGTTAAATATGATATGCAAAGATACGACTTTTATCACAATTCCACTATATTTTTGATTATTTTTTCATTTATTGGTCAGGATTTTCTACAAAACCCTGATATTCCTTGTCTAAACCATTCATAATTGCCTCATAACTCTCCGTCATCTGATGCTTAATATTGTCAGCACCTCTGCCTATAGGAGCTATTGGCTTATGTATAGTCAACTTCAACGGATGCCAAAACACCCAAAAAATATCTTTCATACGCGGCTTCACCTGGAAACTGCCATTGATGGTAAGAGGACAAACAGGCAACTGCAGTTCGTCTGCCAACATAAAAGCACCTCGACGGAAAACGCCCATATGACCGGTAAAAGTTCTGGCACCTTCAGGGAACACCACCAGCGACATTCCCTCCTTGAGTTCTTCACGAGCCTTGTCATAGGAAGCACGGATTTTGGAAGGTCCGCTCTTATCTACGAAGATATGATGAGCATACTCGCAAGCCACTCCTACCAAAGGAATTTTGCGAAGACCTTTCTTCATCATCCACTTGAAATTACGTCCCAAAAAACCATATATCAGGAAAATATCAAAGGCTCCCTGATGATTGGCTACAAAAACATAGCTCTGCTTTTTCTCCAAATTTTCACGTCCTTCTACCTTTACAGGCAACAGGAGAATACGTATCCACAACTGTGACCAAATCTTACCAGGATAATATCCCCAGAAATGACCATTACCTAACATACACCCCACAACTGTGGTAATACTCGTAATAATACTTGCCAATACCAAAATAGGCAAGCACACCAACAATTGGTATAAACGATATAAATATTTCATAATCTCAATATTTTTTACGCTGATAATACTTTTATATGGTAATTCTTATTTTCTCTTTAATGTGACAACTACGATCTCGGCGGTAGCTCCTATACGGATAGGAATCACGCCACCCAATCCGGCAGTCGTAAAGAGCTGGCAACCTTCACGCTCATACAAACCATAGTCATAACTGGCAAACATGGTTGGTCGGATGCCCAAGACCTCAACTTGTCCTGCATGAGTATGACCGCTGAATGTCAATTGTGGTGCCACTAAAACCGTATCTTTAGATCCATACACCTCATTAATTTTAGAAGGAACCATATCTTTCCACTGCGTTGGTATATGCTGGAGCATCAAGATAAAATTTCCCGGTTTGATGGATGCAAGTGATTTCGCCACACTTGTCCGCTTCGGTTTATCATAATTTTCCGTTCCAGCTATATAGATGGAATCCTGTCCTCTATACACCACCCGATGTTCATTATTCAGCAGTTGCCATCCTAAACTTCGCTCAAAATCCTGTACCCTTTTCTCTATTTCAACCTGTTCATCAGGATCTGCATCAACATAATAACTATAATCGTGATTGCCCAAGATACTATAAACTCCATCCTTTGCTTTCAACGAACGAAGCATCTGATAATAAGGTACTAATTCTGAAGGATGTGCATTTTGCAAATCACCCGTAAAGCAAATCATGTCAGGATGCTGTGCCTGAATGCTGTCAATATCCCGCTGAGGAATATCCGACCTCCAACCATAATAGGAGCCGAGATGGAAATCACTAAACAGGACTATTCTATACCCATCGAAGTTCTTTGGTAAATCAGACAGATATATGGTAACTTGTTTCACTTCCAGTTTACGGAAGCCTAAAGTAAATCCATAGACAAACGTCACGAAAGCCACAATAGCCAAAACGAGTCCAACCGTTCGTCCCCAATTCTTCTCTAAATGAAAATATCTTTTGCAGCACCAGCCTAAGGAACTGCAGAAAGCAAAGACAAACTCCGGCACAGCACAGACCGCCATCAGAGCGAACCAGATATCAACCAGCAAGGGATTTTTCGGTACAAAGTTTGGCAGAAAAGCCAAATATACACTATATCCCCAAACTATCATAGCAGGAATCCACAACAGAAACCTTTTCCTACCAGTTACCTTCTGGAATTCAGTCTTGAATATCCATAAATAAGGCAATACGGTACCCAATATAATGGGTATAAGTATTCTATATATCATTTTTTCATCAAACTTGATTGCAAGAATCTCCGCATGAGTTCCACCGGAATACCACGTCTATTTGCATAATCTCTCAACTGATCCTCCCCTATCTTTCCCAGTTCAAAATAATGCGCCTTGGGATGAGAAAACATCAAGCCCGACACACTGGCATGGGGCATCATCATACCACTTTCAGTAAGCCTGATACCAACCTCTTTCATCCCAAGAATTTCATCCAGGAGAAAATTGATACTGGTATCCGGCATGGAAGGATAGCCCACTGCAGGGCGAATACCCTGATAGTCCTCTCGAAGGAGCTGCTCCATCGTCAACTTTTCATCTGCAGCATATCCCCAGAAAGTAGTTCTAACTTCCTGATGCATACGCTCAGCTGTGGCTTCTGCCAACCGGTCACTAAGAGTTTGTGCCAACATCGACTGATAATCATCATGACGATACAACTCCACAATTTCCGCATCAACCGTAGCACAAAAGATACCCAAGAAATCCGTCTTTCCCATATAGATGGGGCGCAAGAAATCTGACAGACACAAATTAGGTTGCCCATCCGCAGAAACCTTTTGCTGACGGAGCATGGGAATACGAACCTCCGAGCGAATGGTCTGACCGTTGATTTTATCATTCAAATCATCGATTAAGACGATATCATCCCCATCACTACAGGCTTTCATCAATCGAAACAAAGCATGAGTATGATATTTACCATACCAAGACTTCAACATCAGAAGCGCCTCCTGTTTCATTTTTTCTTTTTCGCCTGCAGGCTTACCACTCAGTCCCCAAGCATGAAAAAAATAGAGCCAATTGATATACGGTACTATATCCGCAATATCGTACGTCAAAACCTTTCTCAAAATCTAAGAATTTATGATTTTCTAAAAGTTAGTTCTTCACCACGATAAGCCTCATCAAACTCTCCCTTATTATATATAAGGTGTCCATTACAGATCGTTTGCTCCACTTGCCATTGGTATTCATGTCCCTCCATAGGACTCCAGCCGCATTTACTTTGGATGATTTCTTTCTGAACAGTCCAAGCAGTATGAGGGCGAACAATGACAATATCTGCCTGATAGCCTGGGCGCAAAAAGCCACGTTTGTCCACATGAAAGAGTTTGGCAGGATGATGAGACATCACCTCTACCATTCTTTCAATAGAAAGAACACCTTTATCCACCAATTCCAACATACTTACCAATGAGAATTGCACCATCGGCATACCTGAAGCAGCCTTGGCACAACCGCCCTGCTTGTCTTTCCATTCATGAGGAGCATGATCAGTACCAACAACCGAAATTCGCCCATCAGCCAAAGCCTCACGTAATGCCTTTCTATCATTCACCGTCTTAATAGCAGGATTACATTTGATGAAAGCTTGCTTGTCTGCATAATCCTCATCCGAGAAATAAAGATGCGCAATGACAGCTTCACCAGTAATATTCTTATCTTTTCCGAAGAATTCCAGTTCACGAGCGGTAGTCACATGCGCAATATGCAGATGAGCCCCAGACTCCTTTGCCAATTTAACAGCCAGACTACTACTTTCGTAACAAGCCTCAACACTACGGATTTCCGGATGGAATTTTACATCCGGATCTTCACCATATTTTTCCTGATAGGCAGCCATATTGCGATTGATAATATCAGTATCCTCGCAATGAGTCATCACAGGCAGTCCCAATTTTTTGGCTTTAACAAATATCTGTTGCAAAGACTCATACTTATCCACCAGCATATTGCCTGTGCTGGAACCCATAAAGAGTTTAATACCCGGAATACGATGAACATCCAATCTATCAAATAAATCTACATTATCATTGGTTGCACCAAAAAAGAAACTATAGTTAACATGACTTTTCTGAGCACCTAATGCAAACTTATCCTCCAAAGCCTCCAAAGTCGTAGTTTGAGGATTGGTATTAGGCATTTCGAAGTAAGAAGTCACACCACCAAAGGCGGCAGCTCTACTCTCGCTCTCAATATCAGCCTTACGTGTCAAACCCGGTTCACGGAAATGCACATGATCATCTATCACACCAGGCAAAACAAAACACCCCGAGGCATCAATGACTTGATCATAGATTCCACGAGGTGCCTTACCTTCATATATTTCTTCAATTTGTTCACCATCGACAACAAGGTCGCCCAAGAAAGAGCGTCCTTCATTGACAATAGTTCCGTTTTTTATTAATGTTCTCATCATAATTCTACAGATTAATTACCGAAGCCATTACCTCCCGCAGTCTGATTCTCCGGAATAGTAGGTTTAGCCAGATCATTAGCAGTTGGAGCAGGAGCTGCATTCGGATCCACTTGAGGTGCTTGCATTGCAGAAGCATCCTGTCCTGCATCTCTTGTACCATTCATAATCTGCTCATTTTCCTGAGCCTTCTGATAATAATCCTTCACGTATGGATCATTCTTGAAATGCTCAGTAGCCTTACTCATGATATCCTCAATCCAAGGAGAAAGCATCGGGTATTGATTTCTCATGGTAACCATGAAGAAGACTCCAGGCCCCAAGACATTATCAAAATTCTCGGTCACGAAAGAAGTGACCAGTTTATCTTCCTGATCAGCCAACTGAATAGCTTCCTCATTTAGTTTTTTAGTAACCACTTCCATATCACTACCATTCATGATAGCCTGATCATGCTTATGCACCAACTCCATCTGCTGGTTCTGCAACTGCTGGTATTTCTTGAAGAACTTAAATAGTTTATCATTCAAAGGAGTGCCGCTAACTATCTGTTGAGCATCATCTAATTTCACATTAATGTCACCGCTCTCCAGCACCAATGGGAGGACTGCCTCATCATCCATGAAGATATTTGCCATTCTCACAGAATCCAGATTTCCGTCAAAATGGAATTGGCCATGCACAACATCACAGGAATCAATATTTTTAAAATCATTGTTTTTCAGGATTTTCAGGTATAGCATCCTTCCATCCAATGTACTCACATTAGACGTACCTTGGATATTGTAGCTATTGGCACACGATGTCATTGCCAACAAGGTGATAAATGCATAAAGTATCTTATTCATAATCTGTCTGTATTTCGGGTAACAAAAGTACAATCTTAAATTGAAGTACGGAAATAAATTTATGCTATTTAATTGAATACCGTCTGTATTTAGTATTTTTTGGCATTATTCCTTCTCCAGTTCACGGGAAATACGATGTGTCGTATATAATTCCAATAAAGCAGCGATAAGCAGCAGAAGCACCCACTTATTATAAAAGTAGGTGATATACGTCTCATAGTTGGAAAACCAATTACGGGCAAAGGCATACACCGTATCAATCATAGAAATACCCGACAATACAAAACAGATATCCGCCATTGCCTGTATGCGCTTCAGACGATGAATGACAAACGATTTTCCTTCGTATAACTGCATGGCTTGAATCACACTAAAAAGCACCGTACCTACTAAGAACACCCAACAGGTATAAAGCAACATTTTAGGATAGATAAATCCAAACGCATAGCAGCCCGCACCGACAACCATCAGCACACCACCCAAGAGGAATATGGCACTCTGAATTTTACTCAACTGTTTCATTTTCTAAATCTTCTTCGTTATTATTAGTAGAATTAGGCAAATCGGTGCTCAAGACGAAGATATCCTCATCGTCTGCCTTCATGAAATAGTTTTCCCTGGCTATTTTCTGATAAGCCTTCGGATCTACGCGCATTTCCCTCAGCAGTTTGGTGTCTGCCTGATAACGCGCAGTATATTTTTTTATCTCAGAACGCAAATTATTGATCTGAATCTGGTATTTCACATGCTGGTAGATGCTATTGTCATCAATTGCACCTACTACCAAAACACCCACTACAATCACTATAAGATACTTATAATGAGAGAGATAGCCCCATATTACACCTAATTGTTTACTCATTTATTTCGATATTTGTTTGCAAAGATAATATTTTTTTGTTATCTTTGCATCATCATTTAAGAAAAAATAATGGAAGAATATATTGTTTCTGCAAGAAAGTACCGCCCGATGACCTTCGATACGGTGGTTGGACAGAGTGCTTTGACAACAACTTTAAAGAATGCGGTGAAGAGTGGAAAGCTCGCTCACGCATACCTTTTTTGCGGTCCTCGTGGTGTCGGAAAGACTACCTGTGCCCGTATTTTTGCCAAGGCTATCAATTGCGAGCATCCCCGTGAAGACGGAGAAGCCTGCAATGAGTGCGAAAGTTGCACTGCTTTCAATGAGCAGCGCTCATTCAACATCTTTGAGCTTGATGCCGCCAGCAATAATGGTGTAGAGCAAATCAAAGCTCTCATGGAGCAAACCCGCATTCCGCCACAGATTGGCAAGTACAAAGTGTTTATCATCGATGAGGTACACATGCTGAGTTCCGCAGCCTTCAATGCATTCCTCAAGACATTAGAGGAGCCACCATCGCATGTCATCTTTATCCTGGCGACCACGGAAAAGCACAAGATTCTGCCTACCATTCTCAGTAGATGTCAGATTTACGATTTCGAGCGAATGACCGTTCCTAACACGATCAAGCACCTGGCTATGGTAGCAGAAAAAGAAGGAATCAAATATGAGGAACAGGCTTTGGCTGTCATCGCTGAAAAAGCCGATGGCGGTATGCGCGATGCACTCTCTATCTTTGACCAGGCTGCCAGTTTCTGTCAGGGCGACATCACTTATAAAAAGGTCATCGAGGATCTGAATGTTCTGGATAGTGACAACTATTTCAACTTGGTTGACTTCGCTCTCTCCAACAAAGTGAGCGAAATGATGGTGCTGCTGAACAATATTCTCAACAAAGGTTTCGACGGAGGTATTCTTATCCAAGGTCTTGCCCAACATGTGCGTAACGTCATGATGGCAAAAGACCCACAGACTCTGCCACTTCTGGAAACCAGTGAAGAGCAAAAGGCCAAATTCCAGGCACAAGCTCAGAAAGCCCCTACACCTTTCTTATATAAGGCACTGAAAATCATGAACGACTGCGATGTTCAATACCGCCAGAGTTCAAACAAGCGCCTGCTGGTAGAACTGACCCTCATCCAAGTAGGTCAGATAACCCAACCAGAAGATCAAGATGTGCCAAGTGCGGGGCGTACGCCCCATAGATTAAAATCCCTGTTTCAGAAATTGATTGCTCCCCTTAAGCCTGCTTCTCAGGGTGCAGGTAAAGAGCAAGTTGACAGCAAGAAGGTTGAAGCCGTTCCTGCTGTCGGGCATTCTATTATCCAAAAATCCGATGCTGATGATGCTACCTCAGCGAAAGTTGCTTCTACAACAAGCAACAAACCTAAGGGAAGTATCAAACTTGGCAGTATCGGCATGACGTTCAAGAATCTCAAGAAACATAAAGAAGAAGACAAGAACAATTATTCTGCCATCAGCGACACAACAGAAACTGCGTCAATAGCCGAAGATAAAAAGCAGCCTTTCGACAACGAGCTTTTATACGGTCAATGGATGAGTATGTGTATGAGAATGCAAGGTATCAACGAACTGTATGGTTTGTCACAACGCCTGAAAATGCTGACTCCCCAAATCACAGATTATCCTTCGGTGGAAATCGTCATTGATAATCCGATACTTCTTGATCAAATCGGAAAAATCAAAAACCGCATCAGAAGTACACTTGTATTAGGATTGCACAATGACGACATCATTATCAATTACCGTGTAGCCAAGCAAGAAGAAATCGGAAAGATACGTAATAAACGGGAAATCTTCGATGATATGAAAAAGAAAAATCCTGCACTTGACAAATTGGTACAGGAATTCAAACTAGTCATGGCATAATTCAGCTATGGCAGATTTTTCAAAACAATAATCTAAAAAACGAGAAACTATTTTTTAAGATAAACTAAAAAAATCCTATGGATAAAGCATATCGAGCTACATCCATAGGATTTTTATTTTAAATCAGAGTCATACCGTTTTCCTCACATTCCTTGCGCATTTCATCAGGCCAGATACTTGCCTGAATTTCACCAATATGCGCCTTATGAAGCAAGACCATGCAGAGGCGACTTTGTCCTATACCACCACCGATACTCAAAGGCAACTTATCATTTAAGAGTTGCTGGTGGAAATAGAGTTTCTCGCGATCTTCCTTACCTTCTATCTTTAGCTGGCGAAGCAAGCTTTCCTTATCCACACGGATACCCATGGAACTCAATTCAAAACTACGCTCCAGAACCGGATACCAGATCAGAATATCACCATTAAGTCCCATCTTTCCATTCTCGGCTATGGTGCTCCAATCGTCATAGTCAGGAGCACGTCCATCATGCTTCTTACCATCGCTCAACTTACCACCAATACCTTCTACGAATACAGCGCCATATTTCTTGCAAATAGCATCCTCTCGCTCTTTAGGAGTCATATCAGGATACATGTCAAGCAAATCTTGCGCATGAACAAAATGAATCTGTTCTGGCAAGAAAGGCTTCAACTGTGGATAATGCTCACAGGTGAGATATTCAGTACGGCGGATAGCAGCATAAATGCGACGCACCACGCCTTCCAAGAATGCCAAGTTGCGATCTTTCTTTTCAATCACAGCCTCCCAATCCCACTGGTCAACATACAGAGAGTGGAGATTATCGAGTTCTTCGTCAGCACGAATAGCATTCATATCAGTATAGACGCCATATCCAGGTTCTATTTTATATTCAGCCAATGTCAATCTCTTCCATTTTGCCAGAGAATGAACCACTTCTGCTTTAGCATCTCCCAAATCTTTGATAGGGAATGTTACAGGACGTTCCACTCCATTGAGATCATCATTAATACCCAAACCTTTCAATACGAAAAGAGGAGCAGTCACACGACGCAAACGAAGTTCTGTGGAAAGATTTGCCTGAAAGAACTCCTTAATCAGTTTGATTCCCATTTCGGTTTGGCGCATATCAAGAAGTGCCTTATAGCCTACTGGTTTTATTACATTACTCATAATATATATTTTTTTCTTTGTTTTTATATATTTAGGGACAAATGAAATGCAGGTTAGTACGCCTGTTTTCTATTTGATGGTGCAAAGGTACTAAATTATTATTAATCTGCAAGCGTTTTTCTGTTTTATTTTTCAAAATGATAGAAATTTTAATATTTCACTATCTATTTGTACTCATTTTGCATTATTTTCCCTGTATCATTTTGAATTCAAAGCCTCTCCGTCAACTCTAAATAAGTTTTTTACTCAAATATTTGGTTATTTCAAATAAAATCAGTAATTTTGCAAACGTATCTGCAATTGCATATATGGAAGATATCTTGCATATATATAATAAGGTATGAATATCTTGGTCTCGTAGCTTAGTTGAATAGAGCGTTTGATTCCGGTTCAAAAGGTCGTGGGTTTGAGTCCCACCGAGATCACACATTCTCTATCCAGGAAAGCCACTTCCCCTAAAATGGAATGCCATCCTGTATCAGAAGAATTATCACATTATTTAGTTAAAAACATGGACTTAGTAGAACGTTTTATAAACTACACAAAATTTGACACACAGTCGAGCGAAGATTCCGACAGTGTACCTAGTACGGCGAAACAACTGGAGTTCGCCAAGTATCTAAAACACGAATTGGAAGAGGAGGGGCTTAGCGATGTAGAGAAGGACGATATGGGTTACATCTACGCTACATTGAAAGGCAATACCAAGAAAAAGACACCTACCATCGGATTTATATCTCACATGGACACCAGTCCAGATGCAAGTGGCAAGGACATCAAGGCACGCGTCATCCGCAACTATGATGGCGAAGATATTGAATTGAGTCCAGGCATCTTCTCCAGAGTCGATAAATTCCCTGAATTGAAAGCCCATAAAGGCGAGGACATCATCGTAACTGATGGCACGACCCTTCTTGGTGCAGACGATAAAGCAGGAATTGCTGAAATCGTACAGGCTATGTGCTATCTCAGAGACCATGATGAAATCAAACATGGAGATATACGTGTCGGCTTCAACCCTGACGAAGAAATCGGAATGGGTGCTCACCACTTTGATGTTGAAAAATTTGCCTGCGACTGGGCTTATACCATCGACGGAGGCGACCTCGGCGATTTGGAATACGAAAACTTCAATGCCGCAGCTGCCAAGATCCGCATCAAGGGTGTGAGTGTACATACAGGTTATGCTAAAGGCAAGATGATCAACGCAAGCAGACTTGCGGTGGAATTCCAAAACATGATACCAGAGACCGACCTTCCTGAAACCACAGAAGGTTATCAGGGTTTCTACCACTTGCTGGGCATTGAAAGCCACTGTGAGGAAGCTAAGTTGGCTTATATCATTCGTGACCACGACCGTGATAAATTTGAAGATCGCAAAGCATTCATTGCTGACTGCGTGAAGAAAATCAACGAGAAATATGGCGAAGGAACATGTGAGGCTGAGATTTACGATCAGTATTACAACATGAAAGAGAAAATCGACCCTAACATGCATGTCATCGACATCGTCTTGAGAGCTATGCAGGAAAGCGGCGTTCCTCCACGCGTAGAACCTATCCGTGGCGGTACCGATGGAGCACAGTTGAGTTTCAAGGGACTTCCTTGTCCTAACATCTTTGCAGGCGGCGTCAATTTCCATGGCCCACATGAGTTTGTCAGCATCCAGGTAATGGAGAAAGTAGTACAGACCATCGTGAAGATTGCAGAAATCACAGCAGAATACAACGACTAAGTTTCGTATCAATCATAATAATCTATAATCCCAGAAAGCATGAATGCTGATGGGACTATAGATTATTTTCATATTATGACCTGATACTCCAATAGACGATAAACTGTTTTCACTTACATATCAAACTTAATTTTCTTTCGAATGGCAGAAATTCCATTTTTAGTAAAAGATTTGGCACTCATACTGATGGTTGCAGGCATCGTAACCATCATTTTCAAGAAGCTCAAGCAACCCCTTGTGTTAGGATACATCGTTGCCGGTTTTCTTGTTTCACCTCACATGCCATATACCATGTCGGTCATTGATGAAACAGATATCAAGACTTGGGCAGATATCGGAGTTATCTTTACCCTATTTTCACTTGGTCTTGACTTCTCTTTCAAGAAAATCGTAAAAATGGGAGCCTCCCCTATCATTGCAACCGTAGTCATCGTGTTCTTCATGATGATGCTCGGCATCAGCATAGGTCATGGCTTTGGGTGGAGCAAGATGGACTGTATTTTCCTTGGCGGTATGCTTGCCATGAGTTCCACCACCATTATTTACAAGGCTTTTGATGATATGGGGCTGCGGCAACAGAAGTTTGCGGGCATGGTGATGAGCGTTCTGATACTGGAAGACATACTTGCCATTGTCATGATGGTGATGCTGTCGGCCATTGCTGGAGGCAACAACCCTGATGGAGAACAGATGATCGGTTCTGTGATAAAGATTGCCTTCTTCCTTGTCCTTTGGTTTATAGTAGGAATCTTTGCCATCCCACTTTTCCTCCGTTCTGTACGCAAACTTATCAACAATGAAACCCTTCTGATTGTAGCATTAGGACTCTGTTGCGGCATGGCAGTACTCTCCACCAAGGTAGGATTCTCCAGTGCTTTTGGCGCTTTCGTCATGGGCAGTATCTTAGCTGAAACCATCGAAGCAGAAAAGATTATCAAACTGGTGGAACCCGTAAAGAACCTGTTTGGAGCCATCTTCTTCGTATCTGTAGGTATGCTCGTTGACCCCAAGATTCTGATAGAATACGCCATTCCTATTCTGGCATTAGTAGGTAGCATACTCATAGGACAAGCCATATTCGGTACCTTCGGTTTCATGCTCGGTGGAGAATCTCTGAAATCAGCTATGCGCTGTGGATTTTCCATGGCACAGATTGGTGAGTTTTCTTTCATCATCGCTTCCTTAGGTCTGTCGTTAGGCGTTATCAGCAACTATCTCTATCCAGTAGTTGTTGCCGTATCTGTCATCACGACCTTCCTAACTCCTTATATGATTCGCCTTGCCACACCGACGTATCAAGTCATGGAGAAGCATCTGCCGAAACGACTCATCAACATACTGAATCATTTTGCAATGAGCCATCCCTCTACGACTCAGCAGAGCAAATGGAAGTCTCTTCTCAGACAAATGCTCATCAACACCGTAGCCTATTCCATCCTTACTGCAGCAGTCATCGCATTGATGTTTACCTTCGTACTTCCATTCACCCGAAGTCTTTTCCCTGGCTGGAAGTTGCATTGGTATGCTAACGCCATCACAGGCATATTGACCCTTGTACTGATAGCACCATTCCTGCGTGCCATCATCATGAAAAAGAACCATAGCAATGAGTGGAAACGCCTATGGGTAGAAAGCAGCATCAACAGGATTCCGCTTCTCTTCACCATCGTCGTGAGATTTGTTATTGCATTGGCTTTCATCTTCTATATCTGCAATTATCTGACACGTTTCACCGATGCGCTCATGATAATCATCGGCATTGCTGTCGTTTCCCTGATGATAGCATCAAGATGGACCAAGAAGAGAAGCATCAAGATGGAAAGACTCTTCATTCACAACCTGCGTTCAAGGGACATTATGGCACAGGTAAACGGCGAGAAGAAACCACTCTACGAAGGACATTTATTGGACCGAGACATCCATATCAGCGATTTTGATGTACCGGAAGATTCTTCATGGGGAGGAAAAACGCTCAAAGAACTGCATCTCCGTGAACGGTTTGGTGTAGATATGAGCAGTATCATGCGTGGTTCACAACGACTGAATATTCCTAACGGAGATACAGTCATTTTCCCAGGAGATAAATTACAAGTCATTGGTAATGATGACCAATTGCAGAAATTTGCAACCGCGCTCAGTACGGATCTCATACCAGAAGATCTGGAAATAGAGAAACGGGAGATGAAACTACGACAACTCATCATCAGCGGTAAAAGTGAATTCTGCGGGAAATCACTTCTTGAAAGTGGAATCCGCGATAAATACAACTGTATGGTTGTGGGATTGGAAGAAGGACAAGAGAACTTAACGAAAATAGCTCCTACCCGTACATTTGAAAAAGGAGATATCCTTTGGATAGTAGGAGAAGAAAGCGACTTACAAAAAATAATGGAGAGGGCTTAGCCTTCTCCATTATTTTATTTATATTCAATACCTTTATTAACGACTTTGCGGTATTGATCGCATTGTTGAATCCATTATTTATATTCAATAGCTTTATTAACCCTTCTTGAAAATTCAATATTTATATTGGCATTTCTTCAAGGCTCTCATTTACGGCTGCAAAATTACAAAAAGGCTTTTGCAACTCGGTTGCAAAAGCCTTTTTCTTACCTCATATTTTGATTTTTTATTTCAAATCCTCCAAGACCTTGGTTCCCTCCAAGAGTTTCTGAATATCATCCATGGCGATTCTTCCTTCCACTTCTATCAAGAGACAGTTATCATAGTTAGCCTTGTAAGCGACCACCTCCGACAAAACATCGGCATCCATCTTCACCAATACCCTGAAGCCATCATAAGTATTGTCCTTCATCACCAAAGGCTGGTATTCCTCCTCATCGATGTTATCCAACTCCTTCAAGAACTTCTTCTTTACCTTAGTCTTGCAAGCGTCCAACTTGAGAATACGCACGCCCGTCACCTTGTCAATGGCCTTAGCTACATCCTTGTCGTATTTCACAGCGGCTGCCTTGACAAGCAGCATCATCGCAGGCGAGACATAGGTATATTCCGCACGATTCTTAGCCTTATACTCATTGATAAGATCTTTGGCCGATCTTGCTGAGAGTGTCTGAGCTGCAAGCACCATCACCAGCATCAAAAACATTGTAATCTTTTTCATCCTTTTATCCATTAATTGTTGTATCTTGGGTGCAAAAGTAACAATTTAATAGTAGAAACTCTGATTTTACTTGTTATTTATTATTAATTTTCTTCCGTCATATTTTAATATTCCATAGAGAAAGTGATGCCACGACGCATCATATCCTCCAAAGTTGGCTCCATACGAAGGATAAAACCTTCCCATGAACGGTTCTTTTGCATGCTCCAGCCCGCCTCTGCCAAAGCCAAGGCACGAGGATAAGCCTGGTAATAGATACGTTCAGGTGTATTAATACACTCGCTCCATAGCGTACCAGCCACGCCAAAGAGATTGTTGTTCTCAAAATCTTCACCCATTCCCCAACCCGGATCAAGACGATACGTATCTTTCAGGGTGGTAACAGGCATTCCCCAATTCACTTCCGGCATGTCTCCCTTCGCCATAGGATAATCAAAATAACAATGTTCACCTGGACAAAGCATAATACGGGCATTGTTTTCTACAGCAGCCTTCAAAGCTTCCTCTGTCAGGCCCGAACGCCAGGCAAAGGTAACGCATCCCGGTTGAATTTTCTTGAAATCCAGTTCATACCAGAACATCGGAGTTTTATGATACCGGTTGCGCAAGAGTTCTATCATGCGGTCGAAGAGATAACCTTGCAATTTCCAATTCTCAGAACGGTCGGTCGTGGTAATACCTAATTTTTTCTTCAGCGCCTGACATTTAGGACAATTGGTCCAACAATCCAGTGCCGGATTACCTGCCTCATCTCCACCTAAATGAATATAAGGAGAAGGGAACACGTCAGCCAATTCCTTGAAAACATTTCCCAAGAACTCGTAAATGAACTCATTACCTGGACAAAGTAATTCATCAGAAACACCACAAGTAGTTCGGATTGGCACCTGCACACCATGGCAAGTCAATTCAGGATAAACGCTGATAGCAGCCACTTCATGCCCAGGCATTTCGATTTCAGGAACCACCTGCACATGATATTTCGCAGCATAACTTACCAAATCCCGCATCTGCTCTTGCGTATAATAGCCTTTGATAGGCATATTCATGTCATCCATTCCCCATCTGCTGCTTGCCTCAGCCGTCAAACGAGGATACTTCTTGATTTCGATACGCCAAGCCTGGTCATCCACCAGATGCAGATGGATGGCATTCAGTTTGTAGCGGGCCATCTCAGGAATGAAAGCCTTCAACTGCTCGTAAGGGATAAAAGTACGACAAGGATCCACCATCAGTTCTCTGACATGAGTGCGTGGCTGGTCAGAAAGAGATAATAGGGGAATCGCATCACAACAGTTCTTTGCCCCATTACCACGCAGCAACTGGTCAAAGGTCATTAAACCATAAAATACACCAGCAGCCGTTTTTCCTTTAATCGTAACTCCTCGTTGCAAGACTTCGAGTGTATAAGCTTCATCGCCGGCAAGAGAAGGATTTATTTCCATCGTTAAAGTCAACTGTTCTTTGCTTCCACCCTTTACGTTCGCTTTCTGTCTGGAATTTCCCACCTGAGTGTTATTGTTTATCAAACAGCCACGTTCAGAAAGGATTCTTTCGGCCTGTTCCTTTTCATTCGCAAGACCATCAGCAGCCACGATATTCCAATTTCCATGCACCTGAAGTAGGCGGGCATCGTTCTTTACCTGCAAGTCCATAGGCACAGGAATCAGGCATTTCATCGGGTCGCATGTTTCCTTAGCCAGCTTCATGTCAGCAAAGAACAGACTCCAGCCCGGTGCCTTCCGGTAAGCCTTCTCGCTTCCCTTTGGAACGATTAACTTACATTGACTGCGATGGATACCATAGAAAGTCGTGATGTCTGCACGAGGAGGAATCTTGGAATTCACCTTCACGGTCTGTAAACCCGATAAATGGGCAAAAGCATATTCAGCCAACAGTGGAGTTCCTTCGATGACGATATGTTTCAGTTTTTTACAACCCGAAAAGGCAGCAGCATCTACCTGCTTTAAACTCATCGGAAGATGAAGTTCCTGCAAGTTATCACAGGCAAAGAAAGCCTGCGAACCAATCTGCTGCACTCTTTGAGGCAGCAAGATTTTTTGCAGATGATGGCGAGAATGAAAAGCATTCTTAGGGATGACAGGACAAGTCGCTTCACTCAAATCTACATTTCTGAGTTGCCAGCAAAGATCTCTCATTTGCCGGAAATCAGAATTACCTTGAGTGGTCAGGTTGCCCGTCAACTTCAGGGAAATCGCCGTTGTTTTCTCTTCTGCCTTCAGGCTATCCATGTTGGCAACAGTCTGTGCAAACAGAGTTGGCGAACACAGGAGCATGAAGGAAAGTGCTAACATTTTTCTCATACTTATGAATATCATTAGGTTATAGTTATTAATAATTCCAATGGGATAAAAATACCGATTTTATTAGAACTTTCCAAATCTTTTGGATTAAAACTTCTAAAAAACACATCTTACTTTATTTTAGAAGAAAATCATGAAGAAACGAAAAAAGAGGGGATGTCATGAACTCCATGACACACCCTCTTTTATTGATTGTATTTTTCTTAGATTTCAGAGACATTCTAATACCATTGCACTGCATTAGAATAGCCGCTGCGCTTATCATATTTCAAGGCATCCGTCAATGTAGAAGCATTACAACGGAAGGTGAAATTATAACTTGTATAAGGCGAAAGCACCACCGAACAACTCATATTGAAGCAGTGGAGATCACGCTGCAAGCTTGCAGTAGTCATACTCATTTTATGATTATCGAAATCATAACCGGATGAGAAACTGATATTCCAGCCATCACTCAGTCTTACGTTACCACTCATATTCAGCGTTTGGGTAAACTTGTATGGATAGCGCATAGACTCCTTGTTGAACTTTTCCTTGCGCGTATCCTCACGCATGGTAACACCATAACCGAAAGTCAGCGACCAAGGCATCTTGAAAGCCATATAACCATTCGAGTCGGTCTTAGCCTTACCACTCTTCTTCTTGGCAGCAGTCTTTCCCTTCTCCAAGGTATCATCCACATTACTTTCTATATCAGTATCCAGTTCATCCTCATCCTGGTCCTTACGCTTACTGTCCTTCTCATCATCATCACTCTTTCCACCAAACAGTTTTGCAAGTTTCTCAGGTGTCAGCGTGAAAGACAGGTTCTGCGACATACCCTGGAATCGGCCGAATCGACCTCTACCCCACTCTGTATGAGTACCGACGTATGGATTTCCCTGTTCGTCCAGTTCATAAGCATAGGTAGCAAAGACCGCATTCATATTGAACGTATAGTTCTTCCACCATTTCAGACGCAGGTTGATATTCATATCGCTCCAAGGTCTTACCTTAGCCGCCATATTGTAACTCATATTGATGTCAAACGCATCTATCAGACTGATTTTCTTGAAACCGGTAGAGTCCTTATCGCTCTTGACCTTCATCTCCAGGTTGTTGCCTAAAGTGAAAGAGAGGCTTCCGGTCTTTCCCTTGCCAGGCACACCATAAAGTGCATTCTGGTATGGAGAATAGCTGACGAGCGAAACATTACCATCGGCATCCGTCTTCTGATAAGTTTCCCAATAACCATAACGGGAAGCACCAAAGTCAGGCGCATAACTGAAACTTACGGTTGGCGTGATGACATGGCGAATGGCCTGTATCTTATCACCGAACAATTTGCGATTAGGCACCCAGAATCCATAGAGTTTGGTGGACATACCCACACTCATGTTCCAATTATAAACATTGTGGAAACCATAGGTTGTATCGCAAACCTCAGTCTGCTTCTGTTCATCCCATGACTTTGTCACCTTATTGGTGTACATACGGTCAGAGAAGTTGAAGCTTGGATTGATGTTGATGTACTTGAAAAGCGTGAACGAAGCACTCACCGGAATCTGATGCTGCCATGCATTTCTCCAATCCTTGATGATATTGCTCTTCATGAACTGGTCTTCCTTCGTATTGATCGAGTTGCTGATATGTCCAGTATAACTCATCGCAATCTTCTCATACCATTTCTCATCACCCACCATCTTCTTTCGGCGGAAAGGATAGAAACGGGCTATGGAAATATTGAGGTCAGGAAGTGTCACAGCCAAACTGGAGTCACGCATATTCTGCGAAAGGTTGGCAGTAGCGCTGAGCGTCATACCGATACTTGAGAATCCTGTACTCCAGCTCACAGAAGAGGTACGCGTACTCTGCGTCATCGTCTGCGGATTATAGAGCGAGTTGAGATTGTTGCGCTCATAGCTGGATGTGGCAAAGTTGACACTTGCCGACAACGAGCTGAAAGGATTGGCCTTTGAGTCCTGTCGATGACTCCACTGCACCTTGAAACTCTCCTGCTCGGCAAAGTCAGGCATTCCCTTGTCACCCGTCTTCGTATCCTGGTAACTGAAGAAGAAACTTCCCGAGTACTTATAGCGTTTGCGGTAATTACTTGCAGCAGAAATACCCCAGGAGCCCTTCGTGTAGATTTCACCCAGGAGTTTCAAGTCCCATTTGTCATTGACGGCAAAATAATATCCACCATCTCTGAGATAGAAGCCACGGTCGCTTTCATCACCATAGGTAGGCATGATGAAACCACTACTGTAGCTCTTGGTAAATGGGAAGAATCCGTAAGGGATTGCCAAAGGCATCGGCACATCGCACACCACGAGATAAGCCGGTCCGAAAACCACATCCTTACCCGGTCTCACTTTCGCTCTGGAAAGAGAAATATAGAAGTCAGGATGAGGATCATCACAGGTCGTATATCTACCATGTTGCAGATAGATAGCTCCAGTAGAATCACGTTTTGATCGGACACCCGTCAGGAATCCATCCTGCTGCTCTGTATATACATTTTTAATAAGTGCCTTCTTACTCTTGAAATTGAAGGCAATCGTATCCGTATCGTAGGTATCAGAACCCATCTTGAAGACCGGTTTACCCTTGATGCCACCTTCAGCAGTAGAGTCGGCGGTACCCGTAGCCTTCACATTACTCTTGTCGATGTCCATGGTAATCTTGTCACTCGAAAGATCCATGTTGGTATATTTCACATTGGAATTACCATAGAGATGCGCCACTTTATGAGGTGCATCATAGACGAGAGAATCCTCCGCCGTATATTGCACCGGCGCATCCACGCCACCGGATTTCTTGCGATTCAAGCTATCCAGTCGGATACTGTCATCGACCACTTTATTATGTTTCCATATAGCCTTCTGCAGCGAATCCATCTGCAGGGTATCATTAGCAGCGTCCACCTTGATTTCATTGCCTAAGGAATCCACCCATACAGAGTCTCCCACAGCCATAGCGGTAGAATCAGCCATAGCCTTCTTCTTTTTCTTAGAAGGCATACCCGGATTGGCCACCATCATGCAGACAGCAGCTAAGAGCAGTACAGCTATAGTTGATTGTTTTCTCATTCAATATCTTTTGAGAAGTTATATTTCAAACAATTTCTCCCATTCCTGGAAGCGTTTCACTCCTTCTTCGCCAAATTTAGCGAGACTTTTCTCTGCCTTTTCTATCGACTTTTCCCTGTCGAGATGGGTTTTGCTGAAAAACTTATCAGCATAGCAAATCACCTTTTCCTCCATCGTTTCGGGAAGGAAATCCTGATGAGGCAGCGGCAGATTCTGCTCTACGATTTGCTTACATGTAATGCCAGCCCCCGTATGGCGTTCGCATACCCGTGCATGGCGTTCATATCCTTCTTTACGCAGGATTTCAGCTCCCAGACGGCCATGACAGATGTATGGATGAGACCCAAAACACTGTATGCCAGGAGCATCCGTCAGGAAGATTCCCAAGTCGTGGAGCATAGCAGCTTCCTCGACAAACTGGGCATCCAGCTGCAATTCAGGATGATACGAAACAATCTGTAGCGCTTTTCGCGCTACAGATTGACTATGTGTAATGAGGATATGACGAAGTTCATTATCCTCAGGATAATACTTATCTATAATTGCTTGATAATCCATCATTATTCTGCGTTGCGCTCAATGTAAGCGATCACATCACCCTTGCGGATTTTGCTGCCCTGCTTAGCATTGATTTCTACGAGTTTACCACCAAGAGCTGCAGGAACGGTCTCAAATTCACCCCAAGGAGCAAGAATGTAGCAGAAAGCATCACCTTCCTTATATTCCTTGCCGATGAATGGCTCTACTGCAGGCTGGCACTCACCCTCGCCCTGGAACTCCCAGAAGATCTGACCTGCTACTGGTGCTACGATCGCATCAGCCTTGGCGTGCTTGAATTCTGCGAGCTGAGCTGGAGTCAAGGTGCTGCCGAGCTTAGCATCCTTAGCCTTCTGGAGATCAGCCAGGAAGTTCTTCTTAGCCTGACCGCTCTTGAAGTTGCGATACTGCTCTGGGTGCATAGCGAGCTCGAAGAGTTCCTCATCGTCCTCTCCATACTCCCAACCATTCTCGTCCATCTCCTTCTTGAAGTCATCGAGAGCGTTAGAAAGCAATGTATGAGCATCTACGTCTGTGAACTCACGGCCCTGCTTCTTGGCAAGTTCTACGAGTTCTGGATCGATAGTTCCAGGAATCTTACCACTCTTACCGAGAATCATACCCCACATTGAGTCGTCCATCATCACGAAGCGGCCCTTGCCCTGCTCCATGGTGAGGAGGTTCATCAAAGAGATGTTCTTCACATACTGGCTGAATGGAGTTACCAATGGAGGATAACCCACGCGTGGCCATACATACTCTACCTCGTCGAAGAGCTTGATCAGAAGGTCGTCCATAGACAATTCTTCCTCACCCTTCTTCTTACGGATATTGTTGATCGTCTGACGCATACCACCGAGGTCTGCCATCATACTACCCATCATACCGCCAGGAAGACCGCAACCGAGCAACAGAGAAGACATGATCTTATTGCCTGGGTTGATGAAGTAACCGAGCCACTCGTCGATGAATTCCTGAGTCATGGCACGAGCCTTCATGTAAGCGCTCATATTGATTTCAGGCACCTCAAAGCCCTCGTTCTTCAGCATGCTGATGACAGAGATCACGTCTGGGTGAACCTTACCCCAAGACAATGGTTCGATAGCAGTATCGATGATGTCGGCACCATTGTTGCAGACCTCGAGGATAGAAGCCATAGAGAGACCAGGACCAGAGTGGCCGTGGTACTGGATGATAATCTCAGGATACTTGTCCTTGATCATCTTGGTCAACTTACCGAGGAAAGCAGGCTGACCGATACCAGCCATATCCTTCAAGCAGATTTCCTCTGCGCCGGCAGCGATGAGCTGGTCAGCGATGTTCATATAATAATCGAGTGTGTGAACAGGAGAATTAGTGATACAGAGCGCACACTGTGGAGTCATGCCACCTTCCTTAGCCCACTTGATAGAAGGAATGATGTTGCGCACATCGTTCAGACCATCGAAGATACGGGTGATATTAGTACCCTGCTTAGCCTTCACCTTGTACATCAAGGCACGTACATCGTCAGGCACAGGATACATACGAAGAGCGTTCAGACCACGGTCGAGCATGTGAGTCTTGATACCTACCTCATTGAAAGGCTTACAGAAAGCGCGAACTGCCTCGTTAGGATTTTCGCCTGCGAGGAGATTTACCTGTTCGAAGGCACCACCATTCGTCTCAACACGGCTAAAGCAGCCCATTTCGATAATAACTGGGGCAATCTTAGCCAACTGATCTTTACGTGGCTGGAACTTACCTGAACTCTGCCACATGTCTCGATAAACGAGACTGAACTGAATTTTCTTCTTCATTATTTATTAATGTATTATATTCTAATGATTGACAAATCTATTTTTTGCAAGTGATTTTCCATCACGTAACGGCTGCCATCAAACAGACCCGAAAGCCCCTTCCTGGCAACGCATAATTTACCAAGGTGCAAAATTAGACAAAAAAATCCAATTATCAGCCTATTCAGCTATTTTTTTGCAAATATTGCATTATTTTATAAAGGTTCTACCGATTTTCACCGATAGGACTTTTGTCATTTCATTACGATTCTGAATGTTTCTCTTACAGAGTTCCCCCTATTCCGCATCACCCTTTTCCAGTTCCTCGGTAAACTCCTTATGGAAAGTGCTGAAGAGACGCAGGATTTCCTTACGTGCCTCTTCCTCCTCATCCCAGAGATTCAGTTCACCAGCGCGATGAGCCAATATCATCTTGGCGCAGCGACGTATCTTGCGCTTGTTGTTGCGTGCCTGCAACTGATCACCCTGTATAGGTTTCTGATTGATATAGGAGAATGCCAACAGCTGCTTCATGAACATTTCAAACATAGGGTCATCATGACGCCAGTCTTCATCATTCAGCCAGAACCATTGGAAACCATATTTCTGTTCGAGAGATATGAGATGAGCACCCAACTCATCTATTTTGCCAGGATCCTTCTGGAACTGCTCGTAGGCATAATTGCCCAGAGCAGTAGGCTCCAGGACAAAATCCTCCTCGCTTCCTTCATCCATCGTACTGCCTCCCAAGGTAATACGCCAACGGTAGTTCTTGTTCTTGATCAATGCTTCATGGGCATTCATCATCAGTTCAGACAGTTTACCTTCGCTTGGCAGTTCATCCACCACAGACAGGCGATCACGCTGATCGCGCACAACCAACTTGCCCTCATGCTGGCGAAGCACACACATATAGATAAACCTATCATTGTCCAGATGCAGGGAGAAACGGTCGTTGCTATCGTCGCCCACAAATTCATAGCGATAATCATCCACCTTCTCATGTGGGATTTCCACATCACCGCGCATCTTGTTGCCACTCTTGTCATAAAGCGAGAATCCGAGATAAGGTATCTGTAGGCGCATGGTGACAGGAGCACCCTCCTTCTTCGGAGTCAAAGTGACCAGCAGACCTTCATCGCCGAAATCTTCCTTCTTGCAGACAAAACCGTCTCTTGTCTTTTCCGCCTTTTCCACCTTTACATCGCCATGACGCCAGAAAAGGTCGAAAGTAATGGTATTTTCATCCTCATCAGTTACCTCAATGAAATCTTCCAGATCCATACCCAGGAAAACTGCCTTGGCTGGTTCTATGACTTCATCGTCATCATCCAGCACTCCCACCAGGATTTCTCCCGGCATAGGGTCGTCTTCCCATTCAGCATCTTCAGGAGCATTGGCTGCCTTAAACACGAGATAGAGCATTCTCGCTTCCTTGCGGCTACCATCTTCCTTGCATTGAAACACCTTTGATTCCTTGGGTACATAGAATGGTGTTGATAGATACGGATTTTTGCATAATGCTGTATATTCGATTTCTGTCCACACCGGTTGTGTGTGAGTTGTGTTTACTGTCATCCTAATATTTTAAAGTTTTTATTATCTGTCTTTATACATGTTCTCGTAATATTTCTGATAGTCACCGCTGGTCACGTTGTCCATCCATTCCTGGTTGTCGAGATACCATTTCACGGTTTCCTCGATACCTTCCTCAAACTGCAGACTTGGTTCCCATCCCAACTCCTTCTGGAGCTTACGTGAATCTATCGCATAGCGCATATCATGTCCCTTGCGGTCGGTCACGTAGGTGATCAGGTCAAGGTCCTCACCTTCCTTGCGTCCGAGCAGACGATCTACGGTCTTGATCACCACCTTGATGATGTCAATATTCTTCCACTCATTGAAACCGCCGATATTGTAAGTCTCAGCCACTTTTCCCTTGTGGAAAATCATATCGATGGCACGGGCATGATCCACTACATACAACCAGTCTCTCACATTCTCACCCTTACCATATACTGGCAATGGCTTGCGATGACGGATATTGTTGATGAACAATGGAATCAGCTTCTCAGGGAACTGATATGGACCATAGTTGTTGGAACAGTTGGTCACGATGGTAGGCATTCCGTATGTATCGTGGAAGGCACGTACGAAATGGTCTGAGCCTGCCTTAGAAGCCGAGTATGGAGAATGAGGATTATACTTGGTAGTCTCCAGGAAGAATTCCTCGCCATAAGCCTCGTGGTTCTTTCCGCTGGAAGCCTTGGTTGTGAAAGGCGCTGCAACACCCTCCGTATGAGTCATCTGCAGGGCACCATACACCTCGTCGGTAGAGATATGATAGAAGCGCTTGCCCTCATAACCCTCTGGCAGACTCTCCCAATAGATCTTGGCAGCCTGGAGCAAAGATAGGGTACCCATCACATTGGTCTGAGCGAAAGTGAAAGGATCCTTGATACTGCGGTCCACATGACTCTCTGCAGCCAGATGGATAATACCGTCCACCTGATACTCCTTCATCAGTTTCTGCATCAGGTCGAAGTCACAAATGTCACCCTTCACGAAGGTATAGTTTGGCTTATCCTCAACATCCTTGAGGTTAGCTAAGTTGCCAGCGTATGTCAACTTGTCAAGGTTGATGATATGATACTCAGGATACTTGTTCACAAAAAGTCTTACGACATGTGAGCCGATGAAACCAGCACCGCCCGTTATGATGATATTCTTCATTTCTATTATTTTTTTAAGTATATAATTCAAGTTCTGAAGCTAAAGGAGTTAAGACAATAGTCTTTTTGGCGAAGTTTTTTAAGCAGCAAGACATACGTCTTAACTTCTTAACTTCCTTAACTCCTTTAACTTCCTGATATACGAAAGTTCAGTAATCAGGTACTTCCTGTTCCGGATATTACTTGGCAGCCTCCAGATGAGCAATACATTTCTCAAGTGAATCTACCCAGTAAGGCACTTTCACGCCGAAGGTCTCCTTGATGGAACGCTTGTCGAGCACGGAGTAAGCCGGACGGGTTACCGGAGATGGATATTCTGAACTGTAACATGGTTGGATGTCGCAATCCGTATGTCCTGAGATTCTTGCTATCATCTGGGTGAAATCATACCAGGAGCAAACTCCCTCGTTGGAGAAATGATAGATTCCTACCAGTTTTTCCTGCTCCTCCGCCGTCTTCATCTTCTCTAAGATGGTCTCGATGGCATAAGCCAGATCCAGCGCATAAGTAGGAGTACCGCACTGGTCGAATACCACCTTCAACTGCGGTTTGGTGGCAGTCAGGTTGAGCATAGTCTTGCAGAAATTCTTGCCAAACTCAGAATAGAGCCATGCGGTGCGGATGATGACATACTTGCAGCCGCTGGCGATGATATTCTGTTCGCCGTGGAGCTTAGTAGCACCATAAACGCCCGTAGGAGTGCCCTTCTGTTCAGGATTGCAAGGCACATTATAAGGTTCCTTACCAAACACATAATCGGTAGAAATCTGAATGAGCAGACCATCTACTTCCTTCATAGCCTTGGCAAGATTTTCTGGCGCATCCGCATTCAGTTTCTCAGCCAGTGCAGCCAACTTTTCATCGGTTTCACAAGCATCCACATTGGTCCAGGCAGCACAGTTGACGATAGCCTGCACCTCATTGTCTTTCACCATCTTTCGGATGGCTTCCATATCCGTAATATCCAGATAAGTAGTCTCCAGACCCTCCACCTGATTGACATCCGTAAAGATATAATGATCAGTAGTATTCTTGCTAACGATACGCATCTCATTGCCGAGCTGACCGTTGGCACCCGTAACTAATATATTCATTTCTATTTACAATTTACAATTAGACCCAGCTTTATCAGCATTTCTCCAAAAGCCCTCTCAAGCCCTTTCCAAAGCCCTTTTTACCTTTTTACTTTTTTACCTTTTAAAAAGGACTGTCAAAGTCTTTCAGCATATCATGCTTGGTATCCTTTTCAGAGAGAATAGCATGCTCTGTAGGAATCTTCCAGTCGATGCCCAAGCTCTCGTCGAGGATAGAGATTCCCCCGTCAGCCTCAGGATGATAGAACTCATCGCACTTATACTGGAACACGGCAGTTTCGCTGAGTACGGCAAAGCCATGGGCAAAACCACGTGGAATAAAGAACTGGCGATGATTATCCTCGGTCAGTTCCACAGCCACATGCTTGCCATAGGTAGGAGAACCCTTGCGAATATCCACAGCCACATCGAGCACGGCACCCTTCACGCAGCGCACCAGCTTAGACTGGGTGAATGGAGGGCGCTGGAAATGAAGTCCGCGCATCACGCCATAGGACGACATACTCTCGTTGTCCTGGCAGAAATGGATAGGATGGCCCAGTATCGGAGCCACCTTCTCGTCAAATTCACGCTGAGAGAAACTCTCGAAGAAATAGCCACGGGCATCCTTGAAGATGCGAGGCTCAATGATGAGCACGCCATCTATATCAGTTTTGATTACTTCCATTTTTTATGATTTAGCTAAAAGCAATTGTCTTAACTTCTTTAACTTCTTAACTTCTTTAACTCCTATTCTTTCAAGCTCTCCTGGTACCATTCATAAAGTTTCTCCACACCATCCTCGATTTCCACCTGATGGGTCCAACCGAGCGAGTGCAACTTGCTTACATCAATCAACTTTCTTGGAGTTCCGTCTGGCTTAGAAGCATCAAACTCCACCGTACCCTCGAAGCCCACCGTCTTCACGATCAGTTCAGAGAGTTCACGGATAGTAAGTTCCTTACCAGTACCCACATTGATGTGGCAGTTGCGGATTTCACCGAGCGAAGGAATGGCACCGCCACGACCCTCAGAATTGTTACGGTCAACGGCACCGTCCACCTTGGCACCATAGAAAACAGAACTGTATTTCTCGATACCGATGATGTCCTTGAAATCTACATTCAGGAGCACGTGAACGCTGGCATCCGCCATATCCTCGCTCCAGAGGAACTCACGCAGCGGAGTACCTGTACCCCAGAGCACCACCTTATTATTATATATACCATAGAACTCCAGGGCTTTCAGGATACGCTCATGGTCGTTATGACCATCCACGTTGCCCTCGCCGATGAGTTCGCGCAGTTTATCAGTAGGGTTGATCGGACGCTTGTTCATATCCACCTCAATACTGTGCCAGTCGCCCTCATGAATCAGTTTAGCCAGATAGATCTTGCGCATCATCGCAGGCATCACATGACTGTTTTCCAAGTGGAAATTATCATTCGGACCATAGAGGTTGGTAGGCATCACAGCGATATAGTTGGTGCCATATTGCAGATTGTAGCTCTCGCACATCTTCAGTCCGGCAATCTTGGCAATCGCATACTCCTCGTTGGTATATTCCAGAGGAGAAGTTAGGAGCACATCCTCCTTCATAGGCTGCGGTGCATCCTTCGGATAGATACAAGTAGAACCCAGGAAGAGCAGCTTCTTCACACCATGACTGTAAGCATTGCTGATGACATTACATTGCATCTTCATGTTCTGCATGATGAAGTCGGCGCGGTAGAGCGAATTGGCCATGATGCCGCCCACGAAAGCAGCAGCTAAGACCACAGCATCCGGACGCTCCTCATCGAAGAATTTCTGAACGGCATATTGGTCGGTCAGGTCCAGTTCCTTATGCGAACGGCCCACTAAGTTATTGTAACCACGTTTCTTCAAATTGTTCCAAATAGCGGAACCCACCAAGCCATGATGCCCAGCAATGTAAATCTTACTATCCTTACTCAACATTTTTACATCAAAAATTTAAGTTATTATTTTCTCCGTGCAAAATTACGATTTTTCTCTCAAAGAATAAAAAGTTTTAGGGATTTATTTTGTATTTATCGCAATTTGATGTATCTTTGCACTATAAACAATAGATTATTATGAAAATTAAGAGTATATTCATTCTCGGCATTGCCACCTTGGCCATGCTTTCCTGCCATCGTGGTCCCAAGCCACCGGTATCTCAGCAGAACTTGCCCATCAGCATGTCAAAACCAGCCAAGGGCGACAAAGCTATCTACGGACTTGCCTGCATGGGATGCACAGACTCCGTAGTAATCATGCTCCCCAATCAGGGTGGCGATCCTGTAAAATATAATATTCTCGAAGCCAACCGCAACCGCCAGGTATTTGGCAATATCGAAGTGGGCGACTGGATCTGCATCATCCCTGCCAAGGAAAAGAATAAGGCAAGCATGGTCATCGACCTCGACAAACTGAAAGCCACCTGGACCTATCAGGTAATGCCTCATCTCAGAGATGTCACCCATCTCTCCAAAAAGCAGCAGCAGCGCATTCTCGCCAATATGCCCGACAGCATCGTGGAAACCTACATGATTCCGCGCGAATACGGATTTACGCTCAAGCGAATGGGAGAAGCACGCTCCGTGGGAATGGTGGCGACCAACAGTTCGGTAGAGGATGACAGTCCTGTGGAATATCCTAAAGTTCCCCTTTACACAGAGTGGCACGCCTACAACGGCAAGCTGATCTTAGTGAAAGGAAGATACGAGTTTAACAATGTCGTTTTCAACAAGAAAACCACCTACGACACGCTTTCTTTCGTCTATATGAAGGATGATTCGCTCGCTCTCCGTGATTCTCGGGGCAATATTCAGAGCTATCACCGCAAGGCCAATGCGCGGACTGCCAATGCCGCAGCCCAGAAAGCAGCCCAGAAAGCAGCAGAAAAAATCAAGGAAGAACTCAAATAAAGTTCATGCGTTCATCGCTTGAAATCCGAGAGAAATCCTTGAAACAAGACTAAACGACTGAACTTTTGCATATCAGGAAGTTAAAGGAGTTAAGGAAGTTAAGGAGTTAAGGAAATTAAGGAGTTAAGACGTATGTCTTGCAGCTTAAGAACTACGCCAAAAAGACTATTGTCTTAACTCCTTTAACTTCTGAACTTGCGAAACTTAAATAACGAGATGGAGAATTTCCGAAAAATGAGTAATACGACGGAGGCGTTCATGTTCGAACTCCTCCGTTTTTTCATGCGCCCATATCGTATGAAATGGGATATGAATGGCAGAAGCTCCTATCTTGAGGGCAGGCGCAATGTCGCTCTTGAAACTGTTGCCCACCATCACCAATTCCTCCGGCAGCACGCCCAACTCACGACAAAGTCGGCGATAAGCTTCCGGTTTCTTGTCGCTCACGATGCTCACCACATCAAAATATCGCTGCAGTCCCGATCGCCAGAGTTTATTCTCCTGATCCTGCAGTTCGCCCTTGGTAAAGACCGCCAACTTATATTCCGTCTTTCTGAGTTTTTCCAAAGTCTCCTCCACCTCTTCGAGCGGTTTGGCATCCAGTCTCAGCAGCGTCTTTCCCAATTCCACCGCTCTCCCTATCATGCGGGCAGGCACCTTTCCGTCGCTCACCTTGATGGCATTTTCCACTAATGAGATGGTGAACGCCTTGACACCATATCCCAAGTCCTCCATGTTTCCCCCTTCCGTCTCAAAGAGCGCAGCAGAGATTTCCTCCCTGCTTCCATAGTCAGAAAGCAAGTCACAGTACTCAGCCTCCACTTCCTCGAAGTAAGTCTGCAAGGCCCAGAGGGTGTCGTCGGCATCAAAAGCGATTGCCTTGATATGATCCAGTTTTTTCATATTTCTCATTTCTCATTTCTAATTTCTCATTATATAAGAACTCATCTGCAAAAATAATACTTTTCCCCGAACTGACAAAGAAAAACGCGCAACAATCTGCTAAAAGCGACTGCTGCACGTCCGTCATTCATTCAATCTTAATAGAGAATTACTTTTCAAAACCAAAAGTTATTATTTAACTTTCGTATATCAGGAAGTTAAAGGAGTTAAGGAAGTTAAGGAGTTAAGACGTATGTCTTGCTGCTTAAAAAACTACGCCAAAAAGACTGTTGTCTTAACTCCTTTAACTCCTTTAACTTCTGAGCTTGTGAAACTTGAATCTTTTAGAAACGAGTCATAAACTCTACTACAATCTTGTCCTTCTCAGAAGTCTTTGCCACACCGCCGTTGCGATAGAAATACTTCTCGTAGTTGATACGGATGTCAGAGATGAAAGGCTTGGTAAGACTGAGCGTCACACCACCAGTCACACGATGGCGCTTATAGTCGTTGATTTTCAACACGCCAGGGTCCTCATCCGTAGCCCCATATCGGGTGCCATCACTGTGGTCGCTCATGAAATCATATCTTGCCAATGGAGAAACCTTCCTGATCAGACATTTCTGGTTGGCCACCGGAATATCATAGCATACAAACCCGTCAAAGGCGTGCACATCATGAAACGCATTCTTGGAATAATGCTTGAAGAGATACTCCACCTCAGCGATCAGACCGCCACGATGAAAGGTAACACCCGCATCATACATATTGACGGTGACGTCAGAAGGCTTGATTTTCTGCGTACTCAGCACGAGATTCACATTCGGGAAGAGGAACTGCGCCTTGGCAGAATAGTTGATGCCCTTGGTCCAGTAATCCTTCTGGTTGGTAAGACCGGAGCCGTTGAACACACCCGCATTCACGATGATAGGGAACCCCACGTTCCAGGTATAACCCACCTCAGCACCGACATCACGCACATTACCCACCTGCTTGGCGATAAACGAGCGGTTGGCGAAATACTGCTGATGAGGCGAGCGGTGCGCATCGATGGTGAAAGGCACACGTTCCTGACCGATAGTAAACTGGAGCGTACTCCATGGTTTGATACGGGTATAAGCATCGAGCATCTTGATTTTGCCCTCATCGCAGAGGTCGATTTCCGCCTTGTAGCTCACCTCTTTGGTCACCTTACCTGTCACATTGATACGGGCAGTTCTCACTTCGAATCGTCCCTCCCCTTCCTCGGTCTGGTATTCGTACTTCGAGCGTATCGTACCGCCAATCTTCGGAGTACGGTCAACCTCCTTCTTTTCATCCTGAGCAAACACCGCTGCAGACATCATAGCGCAGAGCAGCAGGGCCATTGTCTTCTTCTTCATATTCACATTATTAATACATTAGCACACATCATGAGGCCATAGCCTTTATTCGGGTGCAAAGATACGAAGAATATATTTCTAACTTACGACACGGACGTTACAAAATGATGAAGAAAGCTCAAATCATACATCCCAGACATTCCATGATATGAAACGTTACCGATACATTTTTGCCTTTTCCCTTTGTTATTTCAAATAAAATGATTAGTTTTGCAGATGCAAAGAGTCTGATAAGATATTATCACCAGAAACTTAAAAGAAAGAACCATGGCAGAATTGAAATTATATCCAGTAGGAATCCAGACTTTCGAGGAAATCATCACCCGAAATCTGCTGTACGTAGATAAGACGGAATATGTCTATCGCATGACTCATAGCGGTGGCAAACATTTCTTCTTAAGCCGTCCACGCCGTTTCGGAAAGTCATTGTTGGTTTCTACCTTTAAGAGTTATTTTCTGGGAAAGAAGGAACTTTTCAAAGGGCTTGCCATCGAAAAGTTGGAAAAGGACTGGACAGAATATCCTGTCCTGCATTTCAGTATGGCTGGTGGCAAACACATGGAGAAGGACCAGCTGGAAAGATACTTGGGAAACCGGCTTGCAGAACAAGAAAAAGTATGGGGAATCAAGACTCCCGCTGTTGATGCGAACGACCGACTCATCGCACTCATTCAGACTGCTTACGAAAAGACTGGCCAGCAGGTGGTAGTACTCATTGATGAGTATGATGCTCCCCTACTTGATGTTGTGCATGAAGATTCCCATTTGAAAGATTTGCGCAATGTGATGCGTAATTTCTATAGTCCTTTGAAGGATTGCGAACCTATGCTCCGCTTTGTTTTCCTGACTGGCATCACTAATTTTTCGCAGATGAGCATCTTCAGTGAACTCAATAATATTACCAATATAAGTATGCGTAATGATTACGCAGGAATCTGCGGAATTACCAAGGAGGAATTGGAGACTCAGATGTCAGCAGATGTTGATGCATTGGCAGTTAAGATGAATCTAACCCGAATTCAGACTCTTGTTGCATTACGAGAATTTTATGATGGTTATCACTTTGCTGCCCAGTCCCCCGACATCTTCAATCCATATAGTCTATTGAATGCTATGGCTGCAGGCTGTCTGGATTATTATTGGTTTACTTCTGGCACACCTACCTATCTGATAGAAATGCTTAAGAAATTCCAGGTAATGCCTTCGGAAATTGGAAGTTGCGAGGCAGACAAGTCAGAGTTTGATGCACCAACAGAAATGATGGTATCCATCATGCCTCTTTTATATCAGAGTGGATATATCACCATCAAAGGCTATGATCCGGAGACAGAACTCTTTACGCTTGACATTCCCAACAAGGAAATCCGTGTTGGATTATATCGCAGTCTCTTACCTAATTATATAGGTATGACTACGCCTAAGGGAACAACCACCATCGCAAAGATGTCGGCTCTTATTCGCCGTAATGATATGAATGGGGCTTTGCAGATGCTTCAAGCTTTTCTTGCCACGGTTCCGTATTGTAACAATGCGGATTCAGAGGGGCATTATCAGCAGATGATGTATGTGATATTCTCTATTCTTGATAATTACGTGGACGTAGAAGTTCGCACTCCGTCAGGAAGAGTGGATATGGTACTGAGAACTGCTACGCATCTCTATCTCTTTGAGTTGAAACTCAATAAGGATGCAGCTGCAGCGATGAAGCAGATTGACCTCAAGGAATATCCTAAACGTTTTGCTCTATGTGGCTTGCCAATCGTAAAGGTAGGCGTCAACTTTGATGTCGCTTCGCATAATATTACGGATTGGAAGATAGAAGCTTATACATAATGGTGAAATTGGAGTACCCAAACATGCTTATTCCAAATATTTATACTAACTTTGCGACAAAATAAAAATATATAAGGAGAATCGCTCATGGATAGTAATATCACAAAGAAGAAAAATGCCAAGCGCGAATACATTTATCGCAAGCGCATCCCTTACGGAATCATGAACTTCGTTACCGTGAGAAGAGACGACTGCTATTATGTAGATAAGACAGATTTTATAGAAGAAATAGAAAGATCCAACATGTATTTCTTCTATATCCGCCCTCGTCGTTTCGGCAAGAGCCTTACCCTCTCCATGCTCAAACAGTATTACGACATCAATATGGCTGACAGGTTTGAGGAACTGTTTGGAGGATTGTATATCGGCGAGAATCCTACACCTGAACATAATACCTATCTGATTATCTCGCTCAACTTTGCCGTGGTGGATGCCAATCTTGAGAATTACAAGAAGGGACTCGATGCACATTGCAACACAGAGTTTAACTACTTCTGCGATGTGTATGCACAATATCTGCCTGCCAACATCAAAGAAGAGATGAACAGGAAGGATGGCGCAGTAGAACAGTTGGACTATCTTTGCAAGGAATGTAAGAAGACAGGACAGAAAGTGTATCTCTTTATTGATGAGTACGACCATTTCACGAATACTATCCTGGCAGAACCAGACTGTCTCAACAATTATCAGGCAGAAACTCATGGCATGGGTTATCTCCGTAAGTTCTTCGACACCATCAAGTCGGCTACCGATTCCACCTTGGAGCGAGTTTTCGTAACGGGCGTCAGTCCTGTTACCATGGATGATCTGACCAGCGGTTTCAACATCGGCACCAACTATTCCCTTTCATACGAGTTCAACGAGATGACGGGCTTCACGGAAGAAGAGGTGCGCGAAATGCTCACTTACTATACCGAAACCCTCCATCTCCACAACTACACCGTGGATGAATTGATAGACCTGATGAAGCCATGGTACGATAACTATTGTTTTGCAAAGGATTCATACGGTGAAACCACCATGTACAATTCCAACATGGTGCTCTATTTCATCGATAATTATATCAGAAACCGAGGAAGACTTCCTAAGAATATGATAGAGGAAAACATCCGACTGGATTACAACAAGCTCCGTATGCTCATCCGCAAGGACAAGGAGTTTGCCCACGATGCCTCTATCATCCAGCAACTGGTAGAAAACGGCTTTGTGGCTGGTGAGCTCAAGACCGGCTTTCCTGCCGAGCAGATAGGCGACCCGGATAATTTCGTGAGTCTGCTCTACTACTTCGGCATGGTTACCATCGCAGGAAATTATCAGGGAAAGACCAAGTTCGTGATACCAAACGAGGTGGTGCGAGAGCAGCTGTTCAGATACCTACTCGACACATACAAGGAGAACGACTTGAAATACGATTCCTACGAAAAAGGAAACTTAGAAAGTGCCTTGGCATATTGTGGAGAATGGAAGCCTTATTTTGAATATATTGCCGACAGTCTGCATAAATATTCATCCCAGAGAGATCATCAGAAGGGAGAATATTTCGTGCACGGATTCACGCTTGCCATGACTTGCGACAACAAGTTCTACCGTCCGATATCCGAAAAGGACACCCAGGAAGGCTATGCCGATATCTTCCTCTGTCCGCTTGTTGACAACTTCAGCGATATGCAGCATTCCTACATTGTAGAGTTCAAGTATGCCAAGTCTAAGGATACCGCTGCGCATATAGAACAACTCAAGCAGGATGCCATCAGACAAGTGAATAGATATGCAGAAAGTGAAGTAGTAACTTCTGCAATCAAGACCACGCAGCTACACAAGATTATCATAGTGTATAAATGCACGGAAATGGTGGTTTGCGAGGAAGTGAAATAATCACAAGGCGTACACTCCTCTGAATGAGGACGTACGCCTTGTTTATTTATTCCCCACTCCCAGCCCGTCCGAGAACGGCTGTTTGGAGTGTATCATAGAGGGCAGAACCGCTATCACGACTCCATCTAAGCCCCTCTAAGGGCATATCTTTTTCATCTTAAAATTTTAGTAGAAATTATTTTTATGCAAGTTTCAATCCACGCACCCACGTAGGGTGCGACTCAGTAGCAGATTACTGTTTCTACTGATAACCAGGTTTCAATCCACGCACCCACGTAGGGTGCGACAAAGACCCCAAAGCTGGGTTTTTACTTGCCAGATGTTTCAATCCACGCACCCACGTAGGGTGCGACTATTGGTTCATATATTGCTTTTGAGTCAATTAAAGTTTCAATCCACGCACCCACGTAGGGTGCGACGTGGCAAGACTATTACCTGCACCGCAACAGGTGGTTTCAATCCACGCACCCACGTAGGGTGCGACCAACTTGCCAAGGTGGAAGATACTGCTGAGGGCAGTTTCAATCCACGCACCCACGTAGGGTGCGACCTTCAAGGATTTGGCGATTACCAACCATGTGAGTTTCAATCCACGCACCCACGTAGGGTGCGACGGGCTATCATCTGGTTTAAGGACATCTTAGCCAATGTTTCAATCCACGCACCCACGTAGGGTGCGACAAAAACACGCTCTTTGTTTCTTTCGAAGAGAAAGTTTCAATCCACGCACCCACGTAGGGTGCGACCTATCAACCTTTCCTAACGCCTCATTTGTGTCTGTTTCAATCCACGCACCCACGTAGGGTGCGACTTGAAGTCGAGCCAGTGCGATTCCCCGTTGAGGAGTTTCAATCCACGCACCCACGTAGGGTGCGACCTGGTTATCCAGAAAAGGTAGAATTAAATATTTCAGTTTCAATCCACGCACCCACGTAGGGTGCGACCAAGATGAGCCTCGGTACTTATGCCATCGAGGTGTTTCAATCCACGCACCCACGTAGGGTGCGACATCCCATTCCCTCAACGTTAATAAATAAGGTATGGTTTCAATCCACGCACCCACGTAGGGTGCGACCTATGATATTTTTGTTCGTGTTGGTTTCTTTTTGTTTCAATCCACGCACCCACGTAGGGTGCGACACTCGTTTATTGATGTTTTAATGAGATACCAGTCGTTTCAATCCACGCACCCACGTAGGGTGCGACGTATCGCTGGCGGTATAGCTAACCGCAAGGCGAGTTTCAATCCACGCACCCACGTAGGGTGCGACCCATCTTATCATCCTTGTTTCTTTTGACCATTAGTTTCAATCCACGCACCCACGTAGGGTGCGACTTACTTGGGAAGATACCTTCTTCAAGTGCAACGATGTTTCAATCCACGCACCCACGTAGGGTGCGACCCGCTTGCCCTGCATTGCTTTAACAAAGGCAGAAAGTTTCAATCCACGCACCCACGTAGGGTGCGACTCTGTTACCTTGCAAACACTTATGGATGCGACTAAGTTTCAATCCACGCACCCACGTAGGGTGCGACGGATATTGCCTACCGGCGGTCTTCTTCTCTTCGAAGTTTCAATCCACGCACCCACGTAGGGTGCGACGAAGCAGTCGAATATTTCTTTTTCGTCAATTTTGTTTCAATCCACGCACCCACGTAGGGTGCGACAAGTTTTATCTGTTCAGAAAGTTTCGCCTTTCGAGTTTCAATCCACGCACCCACGTAGGGTGCGACGCAGAGTTTGCGGATTTTGTATCGTCTGCCCTTGTTTCAATCCACGCACCCACGTAGGGTGCGACATCGTTTCGGCTTTGGCGGTGTTCATGATGACTGGTTTCAATCCACGCACCCACGTAGGGTGCGACTCGAAAAGCCTTGAAATACACACCATTTTCAGAAGGTTTCAATCCACGCACCCACGTAGGGTGCGACATCGTTTTGGTTTTGGTGGTGTTCATGACGATTGGTTTCAATCCACGCACCCACGTAGGGTGCGACGTGTTGGACTTTACAATTCTACTGATGGCAACAGTTTCAATCCACGCACCCACGTAGGGTGCGACTGTTCAGGTCAAGTAATAGTACATGCATCTGAATATGTTTCAATCCACGCACCCACGTAGGGTGCGACGTTTTGAATGCGAGGTATTAGCGAGTAAGTTACGTTTCAATCCACGCACCCACGTAGGGTGCGACGCCCTCATATTATTATGACGATTTCATGTAAGTAAGTTTCAATCCACGCACCCACGTAGGGTGCGACCGCATATTCAGCAAAAGGCTGAATATCAATGTGCAAAGATAATTATTTTGCGAAAGACAGCAAAAAAAATACGCATAAAATATCATAAAAGGTATATTATTTGTAAGTCACTGATTTTTAGAAGGTGCGAAACTATAGATTATTTTGCAATACTATAGGTTCGCACCTTCATATACTAAATGATAAGTTCACCAGTAAAGTCAATCCCCGTATCTTTACCCAAAGTTTCAACTTTGCGTTTCCAGTTTTTTCCAAGCATATAGAATCTGATACTGTCTTGATCAGAATCGATAATACCTTTTAATTGGTCTCTTAACACGACAAATTGAGCTTCAGTCAAAATACATTCAAAAACAGAGTTTTGAACTCTCTTCCCATAATTCAGACACACTCTTGCTACATTGCGCAAACGTTTCTCACCATGAGGCGAAGTAATGTTTACATCGTAAGTAATCAGCACAAACATAAACTACTTAATTAAAAATACAGGGTAATCATCTATATCCTTGCGGATAAAACTTGCTAACAGCATTGCTTGAACATAAGGTAAAAGACCTATATTTACCTTTTCATTTAAATAAGGATGAGTAATCTGTTCCTTCTTTCTATTCTGCCAAGCAGAAAGTATAATCTTACGCCCCGAGTCTGTCATGACGATACCTTCATCACCCTGCTTGACGAAATCTTTAATGGTAATTTGCTTTCTATTGATTAAAGACAAGACCAGTCTATCACCCAAATATGCTCGCAACTCCTCCATCATATCTAAAGATAATGATGCACGCCCTGGTCTTAAAGTATGCATAAACCCTACATACGGATCTAAGCCTACTGTTTCCAAAGCCGATGTCATATCATTACAAATAAGAGTATATACGAAAGATAACATCGCATTAACCGCATCTTTCGGTGGGCGACGATTGCGACCTTCAAATACAAAATCTTCTTTTTGGTTTAGAAGGAGGCGTGAAAAAACACCAAAATAAGCCGTAGCTGCTTCTCCTTCTATTCCTCTCACTCTATCTATTGAATCTGTATTCAAAACTCTTCTTTTGCACCGAAGCAGTTCCTCGCAAACATATGCTATAGCCCCATCATCTCCATTGTCTCTAATAAAGCGGCGTAAGATATTGCGATAGTTTTGAATTTTTCCTCCTATAAATAATTTGCAGAGATGAAGGGCATAGTTAGGTTCATCAGAATTCTTGTATTGTGCTTTTCTCAATAAAACATTTCCTTTAGTCGGCCCTTGCGAACGACTGATATATCTTCCTTGTGGTGAAAGAAAGGTTAGAGAAACATTGTTATCTGCACACAATTTCATCAATCCAGGGCTTGCCCCCATATAACCAAAAGTAATAATTTGCTCTATATTATGGATAGGAATACGGAATATCTCGTTTTGCTTCACAGATACCACAACATTTAACCCATCTTTACTTAGATAGGCTTCAGGTGTGGTCACGTATAATGTATTAAGTAATATCCTCATATAGATTCTTGTTTAAATAGGTCGATACTAGAGTACAATCACTCATTTCTGGCATACAGAGATTTATCAGAGAACAATTCTTGCAATGGTGCTGTTTGTTAGCTTTTGGCAAGATACCGCTTTTAAATACCTCATGCATCTGTCGGGCACATTGAATAGTTGTACTTCTTAATGACTCAGAAATAGAAATTGTTTCTCTATGTTTTACTTCATCATAATACAATGCACCGTATGGAATATGGATACCATACATTTCTTCGAGACACATTGCCTGGGCAGCCAATTGTACTTCATCTCTTTCATCAGGTTTATGATGACCTCTTTTATACTCCACAGGGTATGGTTTCCAATATCCTTTGTAGCGATTATGGGTTATAGCATCTTCTGATGAATCAGCAGGAATAAGTTCTACAACATCAGTTACACCATATAGTCCTAATTCTTTAGAGGCTATATGGAGGGAACGAAGCGTGATAACATCACCATTCTTCTGACGATAGAAGGGATTATCTACATTCTTGTGTAGAATCTGCCCTTCTGTCGTCAGTTTATTTTCTGCCCATTGTTGCTCGATATGAATCAAAGCCCATTGCCGGGGACAGAACATAAAGTGCTGTATCCCCGACAACATGAGCATTTCGTCTTCAGTATACATGATGATACTAAATCAATTCTTCAACTGATACGCCAGGATATTTCTTATCCAACTCCTCTTGGGAAGGAACAGTAACGTCATAATCGCCAAATGCACGTGGTACATCTGTATTCTTCTTGATTTTCACCAAATCAAACAATTTATTCGCTGGAGCATTACCCAGAACAGAATCATGTTTGAATACGATTAATTTCTGAGCACTCATCAAACCCCTTGCTGCAGAACGGTCAACATCAAACATGTTCTTCAATGCATCAAAGAAAAGTTCCAGGTCTTCCTCAGAGAAGCCCGTTTGTTTGGCAAGGTTGGCAGAGATGAAGCCATGGCAGACATAGAGTCCATAAGGAACTGTAGCCTTGCGACCTTGAATGCCAACTTGTGAATCGTAAGATTTCTCTTCATCGCGAGCTGCACAAACTGTTAATGCATGTTCTGCTGTGATAATAGGGTCTATTGAACGTGCAAAAGTCATTTGGACAGCTCCTCTTACTTGTCCTGCATTAGAGCCAGTAGAAAGAACAGCTCCAAAAGTTCTTACATCATAGAAACGCTTACACATCGCTTCACGTCCTGCTGTAACTATGTCGGCAGGTGCTTTTTCTTTGACTTTTAAGTCCAAGCCAAGTTCTTCTTTGTACATCTTGCGTATTTCGCCATTTATGAAAACCTCTTGTCCTGAGATTTCCTTTGACTTAACCAATATATCGTTATTAGTTTCGCCTATTTTCGCAATCTGTACATAATTGCGTACTTTTCTTTTTAAACAAATATCAGTAACAAGCCCCATACCAGTTTCTGAGTCAACACGTGGAAGGTTTCCTGCATCGGGATCACCATTGGGATTTCCGTCCTGTACATCAAACAGGTAAACGAAATCAAATCGATTTTTTAAATCAGCCATAATTGTAATTATTAAATATTGTTAATCTTCTGTCTCTTTGTTTTCCTCATGATTCTTTTGATGATAGTAACCAAGGAAGAATCTGCCTTGGTCGCTTAAGTCCAAAGTGTCTGGGAAATCAGAAATCTGTGCCATTATCTCTTTTTTCTGATTGTCAAAGTAAATAGCGAGTCCTTTCTTGTCTTTAGCCAACTTACTATAGTGACTATTTGACAATTTCAATATCGTTGGATAAACAGCAGATGGTGTTGATGCTGCTGCATTCATGTATCCAGAACGGATTGAATCTTGTTTGTTTGCTGCATATTGGAGATTTTCCAATACAGCAAAGAGGCGACCGCAAAGGTAGCCTTGATTTGTGTTACTTTTGTCTAACATTGTTTCTATCTTTTTATTGTTATCATTTATTCTGTTAAGATAAGCCTTAATGATTGCCATACGAGCTATGCGAATAGCATCTTTATTGCCTGACTCTGCTCTTATTCTGCGAATACACGCCGAAAACAACGTGAACGGATATGGTGTTCCTTGGAAGATGCTCTTGACAACTGCTTCTGGGAGATTAGGGGTAGCTTCAGATTGTTTCCCGTTAAGAGTGACAGCTGCAAGCATACTCTTGATTCCCATATATGGTTTCTTATCTATACGAGTATCTTTGATTTTCATATCTTCAAAATGACATAGTATCTTTCCTGCAAATTCTTTCAGAGAACATTCAGACCAATATACAACGGCTATTCTTGCCGAATTTGGAGCCAAACCAAGAATATAGAAACGGTCTTCTAATGATGTTTTCAAACTTCCAGAATATATAGCCGTAAATACTTTGCGCACTTGCTCTATCTTAGCATTTGGATCATCAACCTCTTCTTCAGTATATCCCAACAGGTCAAAGAGGCTACCTTCAGTCTGTTCTGCTGCCTCGCTGTTAGAGGACGCCCAAAAAATAAATGAACGATCGCCAATTCGGAACTTATTTCGAGAATTCTTTGATAATAGTTTCAATAAAGCCGTAGTATATTTAAACTCAGCTTCTTCTGATATAGGCGCATTTAGCCCCATTTTCTTTCCATAAGAATCATAGCCAGAATTAACCTGGAAAGCAACAAGTTTAGCATTGCTTTTTCCTCCCAAGATGAACGAACTATAAGTCGTATTAACAGGCTTTTCCTTTACTCCTGTTATAAGACAGACTGCCTTCTTGTTTTCGTTTGACTTACTCTGTTTCTTTACTTGAAGAATTTCATTGTCACTAGCTGCATATCCATTTATTCCTATTACGCTGAATGTTATATTTTTTGCAAGATACTTACAGAAATCAACCCAATGCGAATCATGTTTAATAGCATTGATTGTTTCCAAACTAAACTTTTTATAGAAAGCATGTATGGCCTGCACAAAACTATTATTCGGCAAGATATTGAAATAGTTTTCTATATCTTTTTTAAAAGCAGTCAAAGTTTTCTCATTTCGAGTCATTTCTTTAGCATAATCAAAATTTTCTTTAGCTTTTACTGCTTTTAAACCTAAAATATAACCAGCATGATCTCCCATACAATGCGGTACAGGAGCTGACGTACGCTCTTCTGGACGAAACGTCAGAAGCGGCAAACCACTATCACCTCCTAAAGGTTCAAGACGTATGAAATTTCCTTTCTCATCTAAGACAATAGAATAATAAAAATCAACATACGCCATATCCATAGGAACGATATCATCACCGCATCTATTATAATAGTCATATAATGCTTTTAATATCATTTTAAAATCTCCTCACTATTAATTGGTGGAACAATAATTACGCCATCTTTCATCTGTGGACGATAGAACATTGGCTGGATGTTCTTCTTATCAGCAAAGTCCATATCATAGAGCATGATTCCTAAGTCTTTAGTACCACCTTGCTCTTCAGATATTGGTGGAGTCAATGTCTCATCATCAGAATTAACGAGACGGAAAGAGGCAGAGAACTCACGAGTACCAAAATAAGGCTGATTGAAGCATTGTCCCTTGCTTGCTCTACGCTCAAACATCTGATAATACTTCATCGGATTCTCATCTTTACCCGGCTCATGAGAAAACAAATCTCCTTCTGCCTTTCGCTTCGATACAGAACGGAACTCCATCTTTGCCCAAATTCGATAACCAACATCTTTTAAAAGCAAAGTATTTTTCTGCTGACGTTTTTCCTCTATAAAGATGACAGATTTACCAGCTACCGCCCCCACCTCATTTCTTCTTACAGAAGTCCATTTGATAGGTTTCAACACCTCTATCTTGGTTATCTGCCAATGAATGGCTGGCTTCCAAAATATAGCCTCGAATATAGCTCGTGCTGCTGATGGAGTAATCACATCATAGCTTACACGTTCAACTTTCAGTTCGGGTCTTGTGAAGCAAGCCATATCGCCCCACACCTCCAAACAATATTCTTTATCAGTATATTCCATACCATTATATTTTTATTGTATTAATACTTCATTTGCCCAATTATTATCGATGCACAAGCCTATATGTTCATCATACTGCTGTTTATAATCGACAACAAAGAGTCCCTCTTTTTTCTCACTAACGACACCCATATCTAACAAAGACTTAAAATCTGTCTTATTGATATTTATCATATACTTCGACAGCTTCTTTATCAGTATATATGAAGGTCCCTTTTCCAATAATTGTTGCATAAGCTCGAAACTATTTCTCCAACAGACAACAACATTGATACCATTATCTTCAATCATCTGAAACTCTTTTGCAGCAGTAGCAAAACATATTTCCTTAGGATTATAAAGATAATGCTTCATATTCTTTACATCGAAACATTCCTTTCTGCAATATAATTGCTTGAAATATGATGTCATCACATCTGGAGCAAACCAATCTATCCCTGTACCAAGACTTAATCTTGCATTATTTGCAGCCTGCATTTCTCCTTTAGGAAGATTATGCTCTTTAGACAAAGAAAAGACATAAGTAGTACTCAAACCATTCTTTCCTTCTCGATTACATCGGCCGGCAGCTTGCAATACAGAGTCAAGTCCAGCTTCTTGCCTATATACAATAGGAAAATCTATATCAACTCCAGCTTCTATCAATTGCGTGGAGACAACACGAATAACTTCATTCGTATCGTCCTTTAGAGCATTTTTGAGTTTTTCTAACGTCTCGCTAATATGTGCCGGACACATCATCTTTGAAAGATGTAATGTAATCCCTTCTTGTGGCAAACGTGTATAGAGTTCTTTCGCATCACGACGTGTATTCACAATACAAAGCACTCTTTTATGCTTGCTCAACATCTCTGCAACCTCATCATAAGTTCTTCCTTCATTATTGATACTTAACTTTACCCTTCGCAACTTGTCATGCAACTTAAACTCTCGAGGAATGATTTCTGTAATATGGTCAATCCCTTTGAAGGCTGCCTTCGGATTACATCCTTCTATAAGTCCACTTAACACGGGCTGACTTGCCGTAGTAAACAAGAAAGAAACATTGAATAGTTTATGGTACGTTTTCAATGAATCCACAACAGGTTGAAGATAATTCATCGGAAGTGTCTGCACCTCATCTAAGATCACTACACTGTTGACTATATTGTGAAGCTTCCTACAAACAGATGGCTTATTGCTAAACATAGATTCAAATAATTGCACATTAGTCGTTACAATTATCGGATAGTCCCAATTTTCCGTCGCCAACTTCATTTTCTCCTGAAGTCTTTCGTCTTTAATATGCTCAGGATCCACATTACTATGATGCTCCAAAACATTCTCTTCTCCAAAGATGCTCCGTAGAACTGATGCTGTCTGAACTATGATACTTGTATATGGAATGGCTATAATAATTCTTTTCAGACCATTTCTGATAGCATGCTTCATTGCCCATACCAAAGAAGACAAAGTTTTTCCTCCACCAGTTGGTACCGTCAAACTATAAAAACCTATTTCAGTATCTGCCATTTTTATACATTGCTGCTGGACTTGATTTCTTATAGCATTTACATTAGAATTATCAGCTTTAGCTTTCAAATCCTTCAGTTTATTTTCGAGTAAAGGCAACAAATCATATAACGTAGCTTTATTACCTCTTAATATAGAAGATTCTTTATCCATAAAAGCTTCTGTATCAAGAAAGTCAGCATCCACCAGACATGAAAACATCATACGAGCTAAATGATGAAAATCATTAGTTTGAATCTTGAAAGCAGGTACATTTAGTTTTTCCTTTCCTATATTGATATTAACTTCTGCTGGAATATCCTGATTAAGAATTCCTTCTATCTCATCATAATCATGTAAGCCTGTATGATGAGACACAATTTGATTAACGAAGAAAATATCAGCAGATTTACCATAAAGTCTTCGTGCCAAAACTCCACCAATAAATGCATGGTTATAATTACCACAAACTTTAATATCAGGCTCATATCCACTCTCTTTTTTAATATGCTGCTGAAAAGCATGTGATTCCTTACCCTTGTCATGAAGTAGCCCCAAAACTTTTCCCCATTCACTCATTCCAAATTCACCAGCGAAACGAGAAGCGAGCCTAGCTACACCAACAGAATGTTCTTCATTAGATTGCATAATCCAATGCCCTACATAATCTTGATATATATGTGATATTAATTCTGCCATTTTCATTTTTACCATTATCGAATTTAATCAATTTTCTCTACTAATGATTTTAGTTAAAGAATACCAAACACATCGAAGACAATTTATTCATTATTATTCAGCTTCATATCTTTCTATTTTGAATCAAAATCAATCTGTTTTAACAGTTTCCATCTTCCTGTACGTGGAGCACCAACACGACAAATCATATCAGCCTTTTGCAATATAGAAAGTTCTCGTTCTATGGTGCGTTGCGGGATTCCCGACATTACCGCCATTTGTTTGGCGGTAATATCGAAATGCTTTGCTATGAAAGAAAGGATAAGTTGCTGACGATAAGATAGTTTCATTACCGCCACATTACCGCCAACATTACCGCCATCTCCGACATTTACACCGACATCCCCGCCACGTTCTGCGATAACTTCGTCTATCGTCTTGCGCTGAATAATCGCCATCACGCCACCTCCATTTTCTTCTATCGTTGGCAATGGCAAGCTGGCACGTTCAAACTCCTCGGCAATCTTCTTGAAACCACGCCCCCATGACTCTACAAAGCCTGCTTTGTAAAAAACATTAGCAATATTGTGATTACGAGGATAAGATGAATGCTTCTGCAATAAGGCTGCCGGAGTCAACTCTTTTGGCAACAAGCCATAATTCCATAACTCTATGCTGCGGTCGTAGATACGCATCTGGATGGCAGGACCAGTATAAGCCTTATGCGAAATGGCATTATATATCAACTCTCGTAATGCTTTATCAGGAATCTCCAGCTGCTCTATGCGCTGTAATCCCTCGTAGTGAATAGGCGAAAACAGATACTTGGTTCGGAGTACGTCCATCACTCGACTTGCCATCTGAATCAGGTTGCCTTCTATCACATCCTGAATAATCAAATCGCTCTCATCTGTATGAAAACGTCCTATCTTGAATACCGCAGATGGGAAGAACTGACCAACATGCTTTCCGAAAAGCAAGATAGCAGCATTTTTCAATTCACCTTCCCTGGTGAACAAGCCAAGATTACGCAATACATCTTCGGTTGACGAATTGGCCTCTGATTCATCCATACGACCTGCCTTGATACTACATTGCAAAAAATAGTCAATCGCATTGCGGTCTATGTCATCAAGAGTAGCACCATAAACAGGAATATCATCCCATGAATGACCCATCTTTTCCATAATGAATTGCTGCAAAGCAAGCCCTTTGAGTTCTTGCTTGGTAGAACCACTACGATAATGATACGTACCTTTATAGGCTATCGGCATATTACTTGGTGAGACCACAATCTCTATGTACTCTTTATCACCTTCCATAAGAAGATTTACATCTTCTACGATGCCCAGATAATTAACTATCTTGTTAGGAATATCTTCCAGCAACCGTTTGGCATCAGATAAACCGATTACTTCTTTCTGGTCGTTTACACCGATATAAATACGCCCACCTTGGGCATTGGCGAAACCACATATCCATTTCAGATATTCATCACGCCATGATTCCTTATATTCTATATTTTGACTTTCATTCTGCATATTCATTTTCTTCTTTCTATTTCATTAATCCTCATTTCCAGCCTCTTCTCTCTTCCGATAGTCTCAGGGAATTTATATTCCCCCCAACCTACTTCCTGCCTGTTCTTCTTTAATCTCTCATCAAACCACCAGTCGTAGTGTTCTCGGGAAATCATACGGATGTCCCAGGCTGCATGCACTTGGGCTGCAATCGATATTCCATAGACTTCCTTGAGATCTATCATCTCCTCAAGCAGAAGTTCATCGCGCTTCTCGCCGCCCATTTCTTCGATTAAAGCCTGCTTGGTAAAGAGGAAGAAGCCGGCAAATTTATTACAACATTTCTCTACATCCAACTCTGGATTTGCAGGGAATGTCAAAAGAAGATGTGCTAACTCATGAGCTGCCGTGAAGCGGAGACGTTCTATCGTTGTTTTCGCCGGACGCATATCGAGAACGATCAGGGGATGATACTTATCTGCCCACGTACTCATTCCCCATACTCCATCAGGCAATTCTGTAGATAAGATTTTGATGCCCTTTCGCTCTATTAACCGAAGGATACTGGCTATCGGTCCATCCCCACTATGCCATTGTTCACGCAACAAGTCGGCGGCATGGATTGCATCCTCCAAGGTGGAAACCTTTGTGCCTCTGATAGGATTTCTAAAAATAACTCTTTCAAACCTTTTAGCTTCCTTATCTGGTTTAGAAACACTTTGTACCAGACGTTCCTTGTTAAGATACTGCTCTGCCCAAAACGAAAGACGGGCTTCAAGAGACAGTAATTCTTCCTCTGATAGTTTTCCGTCTGAAGTGGTGCGAAGCATTGGAATATCTATTTTGAGATTGGTTCCTTTAAAATATTCCTCGCTGATATTGAGGGCTTGAGCTATGGCTCGCAGAGCATCACGCTTGGGGCACATGATGCCATTCTCATAACGGGATATACTTTGCTTGGTGATGGCTCCGTTGGTTCGCGCTACAAGTTTATCCATACTGAGCTTCATCATCAGGCGTGCTTCTCGCAATCTTATTGAAAATGAGTTATTAGTCATAATTATTAGTCTTTTATTTATTTACAAATATAACGATAAAAACACAGAATGTAACTAAGAAGAAACAGAATTTAACACAAAATTATATTTTTAGTATTAGAAAAAGAATAGAAAAGATGAAAATAGAGGATTACACATTATTATATAAAGAGAAAAAGAGTAACAGAAATTATGAATTCTAAACAAGACTGAGATAAAATTAGCTTTCTATGAGTAATTTACAGAAACTTGGGCTTTCTTTCGGGATAAAAATAAAAAACTCCAACTTCACAGTTGGGGGGCTTACTGCTAAAAGCGTTTATGATGGAATTTCAGATATCTTGAAGATTTCCGTCATTCCTTATAAACTTTAAAATTATAAACTGAGCCCACTTTAAAAAGTAAGGGCTGTTTAAAATGTTTATATTTCACGATAATAATCTCTGATTTATACCGTTATCTGGAATATTTTTCGTATCTTTACATCAATAAAAAGACAAGGATTTGTTGGAGCAAGGTTAATCGTCAATGCCGTCTAAATGACTATATGAGTTGCTTAAAAGTCCCTTTTAATAATTGGTTCAATTCCAGTAGATTGCCCTTTGATATGCTTGAATACCCACTCCAAACGTTCGGTGGTATAGCTTTTCTTGCATACAAGAGTAAATAAGCGCGGCTACAAAACGATGACTAAAGCCTCCTTGTAACCACGCTTTTATATTCTCTATATCAAACAAGGAACGTACCCTTGTTTATTTTACTCCCCCACCCCCTTTCTCAAAATAGGGAGCTAATTCCTTCTTCACATCGAAGCAAGGACAGGCTTTGGCGGAAAACTCGTTGTGACCGTGGATGGTGGCGTGAGGGAATTCCTCCTTCAGCTGACCGATGAGATCCAGCAGGGCAGCCTTCTGGTCGATGTAGATAAGCACATTATCCAAT
>OBAH01000098.1_pt1 | contig 86218 bp, 74 predicted proteins | sample 1517491 | NCBI WGS metagenome assembly OBAH01 (sample SAMN04571697, study PRJEB22368) | human gut metagenome | biome: human gut; material: stool | host: Homo sapiens | place: Luxembourg | collected 2012-08-03
AATATGGTGTCTGCGCTGCAAGTGCGAAGAGTTGGATGAAGAGACAAATGTTTCATCAGGTGAGTTGTAACATCCTCAATACATGAGCCACCACAAAGATATACGCACATCAGAGAGCGTAGAATCTCGCTATATTGATAACCAAACATAGTGCATCTCAATCCCAAGGTGGAATCTATGGTTTGAGCTAAAAGAGCATCAAATTGCTCCATAATAGAAAAAATTCCTCCAAAAGGAGTGAGTTTCTCAGATTTTATTTGTACTTTTGCCATGTCATTCAGAGTTTTATTTGTTTTTTATTTGCAACACTAAGATAAGTGAAATTTCTGACATGGCAAAATCCTGAGCAACTTTTTGTTGCTCAGGAACTTATAAATAAAGTTAAATCAAAGTGTTGCGGAATTAAGGATAAAAACTATCAAACAAGTTGGCAACCATAATATGCTTGATGTCTATATTTAAATTACAGTTTTTAATCTTTTTATCTGTTAAACTTTTAAGAACATCATTTATAGCAGCATCTCGCACAACCAAATACCCTTGATTTCCCATGTTTTTCTCATATTCATCAAAATGAGTTGCGATTATTTTAAAGCCACAATAATTAAGCTTTTTATCTTTTATGCACTTTGAGATTAATTGAAGACGAGAACGTATCTCTTGCTTAGCATCAGATAACTTGGTCAAGTCTACCAAAAAATAGATAAATGTACCATCCTCTGTTATTAACTCATCATAAAACTTCACCCAAGCGTCACTTCCACCAATATCTTTAGTCGCAAGTACTCTAACTTCATGGTCTTTATACTTTACTTTGAAACTATCAACAGCAACTTGTCCAGGAGTAGGAATATAGTCATAACCAACCTTACGATTCTTCAACTGATTCCAAAGTGTAGTTTTACCAGACATTGAAGAACCAAGTATAACAATTCTTCGAGTTCTTTCATCAGGAGAACTTGCTAATCCTATCAAAAGGGCAATAAGTCCACCAAACATTATGGCAAATATCCATACAGGTAACATTGCTTCATAAACTATTGCTAATAATATTCCCATAATTAATCAGTTTTTAATCCAACTTCACAAACTCAAAGTCATTCTGATTGCAGCATGCCTTCTTATAGTCGAAAGCATAGATGCGCATATATGTCTCCTGCAGTTCCTTCGCACCATTGTAGAATGGGTTGGTGGTGTGCTGCATGGTTGTTACTGTCACTACCATATCGGGAGTGAGGACAGTACCGTTTGAGCGTTTAAGGCGCTTAGGCTTGACTTGAAATACCTTGCTCATAAGCATTCTGTTTTTAAGTTCATTATATATAACTGCTCCTGCTTTTCTGCCGAAACAGCAAATCATTTACTTTCAAGGGGCAAAGATTATGCAAACGAGCGCAATGAAAGCTTGCTTTCAAATTGCCGAGTGCAGCTAATCTTCTGCAAAGATAAGGAAATTCTGCGAACCAAACAAGTCCATAATGGTTCATAAGCGAAAAAAGATGGTGCGAACCCCTACTTTCTTCACTTTCTTGTAAGTTAGGCTCTGGTAAAACCCGTAGAAAAGAAAATGCGAAAGAGGAATCCACACCTATGACGGTGTAGACTCGCTCAAACAGATTCGCGTTCTTTCTACGTTTCAATTTACCAGATTTCAACCTACAGAACTGAATTGCTTGCTCGTGTCCACAAGATTATCTTGTTTCTCTGCATCGTAGCGACTTCAAGCGAGGACTTTCACCTGCCCTGTCGCTAATACATTTACAAATGTAGTAAAAATCGGGTGAACCACCCAACCTTTAACAAGAATTCTTGCGGATTCCTCTTATATTTCACTCTTCAAGGACTTCTGCAGCCTCTTTTTGATGTATTCGTACCTTTTACATATAGTTATTGAACTTTCTTAAGTTTAGGAGTTAAGAGAATCAAGGGAGTTAGAGGGACGAATGTTCTATATCTTACGCGAGAAGGCTATTGTCCCTTAACTTCCCGAACGACCAAAGGGAGTGATATCTTCCATTTACTTCTCTGACTTCTGATTCCAGCGAAACTCTGTATTATAGCTATTGTTATTTCATGCGGCAAAACTACAATCTGGATGCGACAAAAACTGACATAGGGGAGAAGAAAAATATGGCAACTATTATTCGTCAACCATATTTGTGGCTATAGACATGTTAACTGCTCAGGCTATGTCGAGGACACCATAGCCTCCTGTGGCTTGCATTTGTGAGTTTCTTTGGCTTTTGTGTTTTTCATGCTATTTCGATTATTAAAGTTAATGATGAGGCTTCGGGATGCGTTCGGGATGCGTTCGGGCGATACATGAATTCTGCCCCACTTACGTGTGCGCCAAGTATTGGGAAAAGCATTGGCACGAGTGGCTGATGCATGTCCTTGGACACTTGCAATAGCAAAAGTTGCACGCATTCGGTGCCTTTTCCGAGGCGTGGTATAGCTGGAGGGGTGTGTTTACTGAGATTGTATTTAAAATTTGTTATGTCTGATGATTTGTTAAGTTGTTGATTATCAGCCTTTAAGAGGAAGTGGGGTGAGTGTGGGCGTTACAGTTACAGTTGTTACAGTTTTGTTTGCAAGGGTTGTTATTTCTGCCTTTTTATATATAACTTATTGATTATTAATTAGTTATAAAGTCTTAAAGAAGGGGTTGTAACAAGTCCACCCTTTTTGTAACAACTGTAACAACTGTAACTGTAACGCCTGTTCACGGTATTAATCACCCCCGCATATCCTTTCTACTATAGCCCCTCCACTTCTCCTCTCCAAGGCCAGTGGCGAAGCATCCAGCACGCAACGCTCACACTCATCAGGTTCCACCTGATAAACACCATATCCAAGTTGTGGCATTTACACGCCATTGCTTAACTTTATCTTCTTAATAATTGTAAAATCTTATAGTTGTTATTTTGTCTTGTTATATTCCTCATCGCTCACAGCCTCCTGCCACTCGTTGGATGTGTTCTCGCCAGGTATTTCAAAGGCGAGGTGGGCAAACCAGCTGTCTTTTGCGGCACCATGCCAATGCTTCACGTTGGCAGGAATATGGATGACTGTGCCGGGAAGGATTTCCTGCGCAGGTTTGCCTTCTTCCTGATACCAGCCACGTCCGGCTACACCTACCAGCATTTGCCCGCCACCCTTTGTGGCGTGGTGCGTGTGCCAGTTGTTACGGCAACCAGGCTCAAAGGTAACATTGAAGAAAGGTATCTGACTATCAGATATTTGTGCCAGATAACTGTTGCCTTTGAAGTATTTGGCGTAAGCGGTGTTGGGTTCGCCAATAGGGAATATCATCTCGCGCTGGAATGCAGACTTAGCGTCTTCTCCTTTTACATCTTCGTTCCATACCTCCTTTGCCAGATTGAAGGCGGCCCAGGCCTTTGGCCAACCTGCGTAGAAGGCGATGTGAGTAATAATCTCTGCCGCTTCAGTGCGGGTAATTCCGTTATTCTTTGCCGACTGCAAGTGATATTTCAGCGAGCTGTCGGTGATTCCTTGGCTGATGAGCGAAGTGATTGTTACCAAACTGCGGTCGCGCAATGAAAGCAGGTCATTGCGGCTCCATACTTCTCCGAAGAGGATGTCGTCGTTGAGGTGGGCGAACTCCGGGGCAAACTCACCCAGCTGGGTGCGCCCTGCTGTCTGTACTATTTTTTTCATTGTATCATTTTTTTTATTCTTCTCCAGATTTTCAAATTCTTCTCCAGAAAACATCTTCGATGTAAAAAATAACAGTTATTCTATATATGCTTCCTTGTATTTATGCAGTCTTGCGATATTCGCTTGGTGTCTTTCCCGTCTGTGACTTGAAAAAGCGGACAAAGTGCTGAGGATACTCAAAGCCGAGGCACTGGCTGACTTGCGTAATGGTTAAGGTTTCATCATCAAGCAGTTGGCGGGAAGCCGAAAACAGTCGGTCGTTGATCATACTCTTAGCGGTTTTGCCAGTCTCGGTCTTGACTAATTCGCCGAAATATTTAGGCGAATAGCAGCATTTGTCGGCAAAGTAGGCTACGGTAGGCAGCCCTTCACGCATCGCTTCATGGGCAATGTATTCATCGAGCAGAGAGATGAATTTCTTGACCACCGAATGATTTATTTCCTCGCGTGTGATAAACTGCCGGTCATAGAAGCGCAGACAGTAGTTCAGCAGCAACTCGATGTTTGAAACAATGAGTTCACGCGAATGCCTATCTATAGGATGCTGAAGTTCCTGCTTAATCATTGAGAGCACATCACGGAAGATATTTACCTCGGCAGCTGATAGGTGTAATGCTTCGTTGCTTGTATAGTCGAAGAACTCATAGCGGGAGATGTCCTTGCCAAGCTGGGTGCGGTTGAGCAGGTCGGGATGGAAAGCCAATACCGTATATTTTGCAAACGGAACTCCAGGAATGGGTTCAACATTAATCGACTGTCCTGGAGCAAACGAGGTGACGGTCATCTCGTCAAAATCATATTCAGTTCTGCCGTATGACAATTTACAGCCCTTGTTTTCCTTCAGAAAGAGGGCATAAAGTCCGTAGTGATGCACAGCTTTCTGAATAGGAGAGGTGTTCTCTACACGCGCAATGCTTACCAAGGGATGAAGAGTTTCCACCCCAATGAAGTCGTTGAAGTCCTGTATCGTATTAAAGAATAATTCCTTCATAATCCTAAGCCTTTTAATCTTCTGCAAAGATACGTACATTCTTCAAAAGAGCTTATACCTGGTTTTCGGAAGATGTTACCATTATCGGAGATTTATTCCATTCTGCCATATTTCATTTCCACGCCTTCCTTATCATACTGCTTGCGCTTGCCGGTTGGTGGCTCGGTAAGTGTGATGCGAACTACAGCTGTGCGCGATAGGGAACGGGCGATGCTCTCATCGAAAGCATCCATGTGGTGAGGAAGGAAACGTTCACAGATTAATCTAAGACCATGAATTTTCTCTGCATCCTCGGTCACGATTTCTGCCTTGCCGAATGCGATGGCTGATTTGAATTGCAGGGTGAAACTTCCGTCTTTCGGACCAACTGTAGGCGCACAACGGGTTACGGCCGAAAGGCAAACCTCAGGATGAGCCTTGATAGCCTCCAGTTTCTTGCCTTCCAAGGCACCATGAAAATACCAGTTCACATCATCATCAGATGCGAGCGACAGCGGTAAGCCATAAGGCTTGCCGTCTTCGTCAATGAAACTTACAGTTATATACGGAGCCTTGTGCATTACTTCCAATGCCCATACACTATCCATTGCTCTTGATTCTTTTCTCATTTTTATCCTAATTAATTTGATTATTTTTATCCTATTAATTTGATAATCTGTTTATCCGAAGCATCAGGCAGGATTTCTTTCAGATGCTCGAAAATCATCTGGTAAGATTCTTGGGGAGTGCGGTTGCATTGGCAAGCCTCCCTGCCATAGAGATCTTCGGGAGTATTGAGCAGCGACCATCCCCAGCCATATTCGTGATTGTGCTTGTCACGAGGGTAGATGAAATCCTCGGTCACGATGTAAGTCGCCATTTCCAGTCGGGTGAGAAAACCGTCAAACTTGCTCCTCATTCCCTTGCCCGTGAAACCGCAGGCTGCCCGAAGTTCTCTCGTGATGAGACTGCCCGATGATTGAATTGTACTGAGAATGGCTCCTTCTATTGATTCTTCATTCGGGCGAGGAAACTTGCTTCTTCTATAGTTGCAGAAGTCCGGCCACCATTCCGGGCTGATGAATCCTGCTTTCTTATTGAAGAACTTTCCGTACATACACGGCATTTCCTGCACAATTTCGCCTTTCCATTTCCATAGCGGCCAGTCCCATCCGCCTTCAGGGAAATTTACATATCGGCAATCCTCTGCCACTATGTCTTCGGCAGAGAATCCTTCAATGCCGCTATCAAGGAGAGGGAGGAAGCCGATCTGCTGAATCAGCTCCATCATGCCTGTTGCTGAATATATTTCTGGAAAATTCATACGCTTCGTTCTTTATTTTATTATCAATTCATTCAGTTTGTCCTCTCTGATAATCTTCGGCTGAGCCTTGCCAGCGAGAATGAGAATCTTCTTGCCGTTGCGATATATATGAAGCTGTCGTGAACGAACCACGGCAGTCAACTCCTCATCGTTCTGTATGGCTTGCCAGATAGGATAATATACTCCCTCGGGTTCAAACAACTTCTTCTGAAGATGCGAGCAGAGGTTTGTTGTATCAATAGTTATTGCCATAAATTTCAAACTATTTGTTTCCAAAGATTCATATGCTGATACGCCATCAGCGCAATCTGTATCTCTTTAGAATCCCAACTCTACATCCTTGCCGAATGGTGCGAGCGAAAGCCCAGCCATCTTGAAATGCTGTTTTCCCCAAGGAATGCCGATGATGGTACATGCAAGAGCCAGACTTCCAGTGAAATTGTGGGCAACAAGACTTCTCATTTGCGGAAGAGTATCAGCGAGTTTCATAGTTGCAGAATTTATTTCTTTACGATTTCTTTTTCTGCTGCCAGCCAACCATTAAAGCCGGAATCGAGTTCTATTACTTTATAGCCGTTCTTTGTCAATATAGCTGCGGCATTCTTGCTTCGCTTGCCGCTTCGGCAGTTCACGGCGATTGTCTTGCTCTTTGGAAGAGTGGCGGTGGCCTTCTGCTCGAAGTCTGATTGCAGTACGTCAATGTTGATTGCGCCACGAATATGTCCATCGGCAAACTCCTCAGCGGTTCGTACGTCGAGACGGATTACTGTGGTGTCAGAAATGGCTTTCTCATAGTCATCTGCCGACAGACTCTTATAGCCTTTATTTTGCGCCTGACAAGAAAACAGGCTTAATAGCATGGTTATGATGCTCATGATAAATATTTTCTTCATATTACTTTGTTTCAAATTTCTCTTATTATATGCTTGATGGCAGCTATCGGGTGATACAAAATCATTCTCGGACCAGCCCAGCGCATCACTTTGCACATTCGTTCCTTCATCTGAGGGCTATAGCAATGAATGGGACACTTCTTGCAGGTTGGCTTGTTTTCGCCAAACTTGCAGCGTTCCAGTCTTGCATGAGCGTACTGTAGCAACTCTTGGCACTCAGGACATAACTCCTTGTTGCCCTCCTTCTTCCTGCAGTATAGCCGTATCATCTGCTCTACAACTCGCTGCTCTTCCTTTATTCTGTTCATATTTTCATTTTTTTTCTTACTTTGTAGAAAACTCCATAACGTGAATTCAACATGCAAGTGCAAATTTACTTAATTTGTTCGCAAAAGCACTCGTATCGGAAAGTTTGATTCTGAAAAAGAAGCCATAAATTGTGCAATTTATCTTAAATACGAGGAACTCATCAATTGGAATGCCTGATTTATGCATATAAGTTCTTTGCCAGTACCACATGAGTAACACTCCAGTACCACATAAGTGAAACTCCAGTACCACCTATATGAAACTCCAGTACCAGTTGGGCGGTACTGAAAACGGTACTCATTATTATCAGAACGTTCTACTTGAGTAAAAGGAATTTTTAAACTTTTATAAACGTAAAAAAGCACAACTCCTGGGGAGGAGCTGTGCCTTAATTCTATTGTAGTGATTGTCTCATTAAATATTGTATTCTCTTGTTTTCTTAGCTTCTGCTCACTTGAAATCCTTTTTGACACAGACTCATTTCTACGAAGCGGGCCTTGTCGTTGGGGCGGTGTTCGTTGAGGATGCGACGGATGCGTGCTGCTGCCTCTTCGTCCTTGGCTATCATGTATAGATAGCCGCCACCCCCTGCACCTGGCAGTTTGTAGCCGAGGCAAAGGTCGTTGATGAGGCTGGTGATGGCCTGTACGGCAGGGGGATTGGTGCCAGCGTCAAGGAGCTGGTTCTGTTGCCATGTGCGACCAACGAGACGTCCCATACGATTGAAGTCCATACGCTGTATGGCATCGAACATATCGAGGGCGTGCTGTTTCATGTCGCGCAGCATGGCAAGTTGGTTGTGCTCATTTAGGAACATACGACGTACAATCTCGGCAAGGATGGTCTTGGCGGTGCGTGTAATGCCTGTGTAGTAGAGCAAGTGGCAAGCCTTGTAGTCAGACTGTGTGAAGAGCGTGTCAGGCAGATAACGCACTTCGGGTGTCTGTGCAAAACCACGGTCGGTATGCAACAACTTTACGCCAGGCAGCAGTCCACCGAACTGATCCTGCCATCCTCCACCCGTGGTGAGCAATTGTTCGAGCACAAGAGTGCGATGACCTATGTCGGTGTTATCCCAACCCAGTCCGCAGAAGTCGTTGAGCGCGCCGAGCACGGTAGAAGCGAGGAGCGAGCTGGTGCCCAATCCAGAACCGGCAGGAATGGCAGAAAGCAATGTCACCTCAAGACCGCAACCGAAAGCACGTAGCTGACTCTCAAGAGTGGGGTAGGAGTCGGTGCAGAACTGTGGTAGGAATCCGGCAAGAGCCAATGCTGCCTTAGGAATGGAGAACGGCGAACCCACGCGGTTGTATTCAGCCAACTCGTTGTAGGTGGTAATCGTCTCGGATGCTCCGAGGTCGATACTGCGCAGTACGATGTGCGGCTGAAGGCATGGCTTGACGTAAGTCTGCAATGGTGGTTGCCCGTTAAGGTTGATGGCTATGTTGACCACGTTGCCACCCTCCATAAGACAATAAGGTGGGGTGTCAGTCCATCCGCCTGCTATGTCGATGCGTACAGGTGAGCGTCCCCACACAATCTGGTCGGCATATACCGACAGACGTGGACGCTGGCTTACACGCAAGGCATCGGCAGTAAGACCTTCGCGCAGCAATCCGAATGCCTGCGCTTCGTAAGAGGCAGATTCATTGGCTGTAGCCTCTGAGCGGAACATAGCGTCGCATGCTCTTGTTAATAAAGGTGCTGATGAAGGCAGGGGTGAGGGTAGGTCGATGTCGTTGTCACGATATTGGCCGGCAAGGTTGTGCAGGTCGCACTGGTAGAACACGCTATGCTGCCAGTTGCGTGCAATCATAGGCAGATTGTGGGCGCGGTAGTGTGTGCGCTGGCTTACGAGACGACTCAGATTGGCTTCGTTGCTAATCTCGTCGGCACTCATACGGCGTGCGATAGTCCACAGATGTCTGCCTTCATCGAGTTTAGGCTCGGAGAGCATCCATCGCAACACAATACCCATATCGTTGATGTTGTCGACAATAGGGAAGATGCGTGCTGCCTGAAGGTCGTGGCCGCCCTCAATAGTTAAGATGTCGATGCCACGCTCGTCAGCCCACGAAGCGAAGCTGTTGCCGAGGAATTCTACATCGGCAAGAGGTCCGCGGAAGGCATCGTTGAATCCGTATGGGCGTACAGCCCACTGGTTGGAACCTATGGGCACAATATCGACACACTGGCCAGGTGCGAGCGTTAAGGTCCAGTCGTTGTCGGGCACTCCGGTCACGATATTGTCGCGTGTCAGAGTCCAGTGTTCGCCTATGCATGCGTTCTCAATCCATTCGTTGCGATTGGATTGTGTCCAGCGTATCTTGATGTCGGCATTCTGCACGAAGATGGAAGGGTGCGGCTTGCGGTCGTGGTGCATTATCTCACGCTGGTCGTTGACAAGATTCTGTATTGCGAGCATCGACGATAGGAGTTCGTGAGATGTGCCGAAATGGTAGAATTCGCCACCGGTGAGAGGCAGAATTGCAACCTTCAAGTCTGCCACTTCTGCATCGGCAATGGTTGGATTGGAGCCGAGAGCGCAACCGAACTGTCCGTACATGTCGTAGGCTGTGACCGGACCTTCGGTGATATGACCTTCGGTAGTGGAATGCTGCATGAGCACCTTTACGGCACGGTCGCTGAGTATCCACACACCGATGTCGGTAAGATAGAAGTGGTCGGTAGTGAGCGAAGCCAATGTCTCTACCGACGGCTTCTGAAGCATACACTTAAGCTGTGTAGGCTGTTCGCGTGTAGACACGAACACGCCATGATTCTTGGCGGTTTCGGGTCCGAGCCACAGTCCGTAGCACACTATGTCAGCCCATTCTGGTATGGGTGGCAATGGTGAAGTGGTGCGTATGAACACGTCGCCACTGACTATCATAGTGTTTAGTCCGTGTGGCGCCATGCTCATTATGCGATTATAGAGCGGCACCTGAAGCGAAAGCAACGACTGGTCGAGACTCTGTCCACGCTCCCAACGGAACACAGGCAGCGGTGTGAGTACCTTGCCCGACGGTGCATACGAAGGCAGACGTCGGCTTTGTCCGCCGGCGTGCAACAACAGTCGCTTGTCGGATGCGAGCCATTCGTCGAATGTCTGGTTGCCATGTTCTGCCTCGTAGGCAGCACGCAGCAGCCATGTGGTGCCACCGCCCGACCCAAGCTTGGTGCCGACAGGGTCGTTGGTGCAGAACCATTCGTCGGCAGGCAGATGGGTAATGTTGTGGAAGCATCCCACAAGATTAGGGGGTAAGGACAGGAGTTTCTTCATGAGTGTGTGCTTAAATGTGCTTGAATATAGGTGTTATTGCTCGTCATAGATATGGAATATGCGTTCCATCATCTGCCATTTCTGGTCGGAAGTGGCGTTGTCGTCGCACGACTGGAACTGAGCCACATGTGCCTCCCATTCAGCCTGGCGTGGCATGGTGGCGAGTCGGCTCATTGCCGAATTCCAGTCGAAGTCGGCAGGAGCGTCGACAATCATCACAAGGCGTGTGCCCTGAATGTAAACCTCCATTTCGAGAATGCCCACAGCCTTGATGCCTCGACCTATCTCTGTCCAAAAATGTTCCTTGTCGTGAGCCTCGCGATAGCGGCGTATGATCTCGTTGTCGTCGCTCTTGAGGTCCATGGTCTGCACATACCGCTTTGTAGGCTGGTCGTAGTGCTTGGCTGGATATCCGTTAGTTTCCATATTCATTAAGCTTTGGTTTTGAAAAAGTGAAAGGAGAAAATCTTAGTCGTTGAGTGCTCCGATAATCTCGCTTACAGATGTACATCCGTGGTTGTCAAGCCACTGGTTGATACCGTCGCGTACCTTAATAGTAACGGCAGGGTCAAGGAAGTTGGCTGTACCAATCTCGATGGCTGTAGCGCCTGCCATAAGGAACTCAATGGCGTCCTCAGCGGTGCAGATGCCTCCAAGACCTACTACAGGTATCTTCACAGCCTTAGCCACCTGCCATACCATACGCAGAGCTACGGGCTTGACGGCAGGACCGCTCAGTCCGCCAGTAGAGATACTGAGCAACGGGCGGCGACGCTCGATGTCGATAGCCATGCCCATGAGTGTATTGATGAGCGAAACGCTGTCGGCACCCTCAGCTTCTACGGCACGTGCAATCTCAGTGACGTCAGTAACGTTGGGCGAGAGCTTCACGATGATGGGCTTGTGATAGCGCTGGCGCACGGCACGCACTACGCTGGCTGCACCAGTTGTGGTAACGCCGAAAGCCATACCGCCCTGCTTTACGTTAGGGCAGCTGATGTTGAGCTCGATGGCAGGAATATTGTCGAGAGCGTCGATGCGGGCGGCACATTCTGCATAGTCGTCGGGCGACGAACCGCTTACATTGACAATCATATTGGTGTCGATGTCCTTAATCTGCGGATAGATGTTCTTGCAGAAGTAGTCGACACCCTTGTTCTGCAGACCAACGCAGTTGAGCATACCCTGTGCTGTCTCAGCCATACGCGGATAGTCGTTGCCCTCGCGCGGATTGAGCGTAGTGCCCTTAACGATTATGCCGCCTATGCCGTCGAGTGGCACGAAGTCGGCGAATTCGAGGCCGTAGCCGAATGTTCCCGATGCGGTCATAACGGGATTCTTGAGTTTCAGACCGCCTATTTTTACACTTAAATCTGCCATGACAATTTCTTTATATTCATTACCGGACCTTCTTTGCATACACACTTATTGCCGTCTACAGTCTTCTCTACACAGCACAGACAGGCACCTACGCCACAAGCCATCTTGTTTTCGAGCGAAACCTCACACTCGATGTTGTTCTTGTAGGCATACTTGGCTACAGCCATCATCATAGGCTTGGGACCACATGTAGAGATGAAGTCGAAGTTCTCCTGCGACAATACCGAATGGTTTGTGACGAAACCTTTCTCGCCTTCCGAACCGTCCTCGGTAGTGATGAGCACACGTCCCACCTCCTCAAACAGCGGTTTCTCCAATACGTCCTTAGCAGTACGTGCACCGAGAAGGAAAGTAGGCTCAATGCCCATAGCCTTGAGCTTCTTGCCGAAGTAAAGCAGCGGAGCCACGCCAACGCCACCACCGACAAGCAGCACCTTCTGCGAAGCGTCGGTAGGCATAGTGAACGAATTGCCGAGCGGCAACATACAGTTCAGGCGGTCGCCCTTCTTGAGCTGCTGGAGTCGCTTGGTGCCTTCGCCTATAGCAGCCACGAGCAGCCACAGTTCATTGGCATCGTAATCGACATTGTTGATAGAAATAGGACGACGGAGGAATGTCGAAGGAGAGTTATCGACACGTATCTCGACAAACTGACCCGGAAGCATCTCGGGCAAAGGCTTGTCGTCGGTAAGCTTGATGAGGACGTGCTTGTCGCTCAAAGCTTCAACAGAATTGACCGTAAGGTCGAGGATGAATTTTTTCATTTATATAGTTTAATTGTTTTCGGAGTACAAAAATAGTGTTTTTTGCAGAATTAACGGCATAGTTTCGACATAATTGTATTACATTTGTACTCGAAAAGTACTTGAAACAATAAACACTATGAACAATTATATACTTCCTGCCGAATGGCACACCCAATCGTGTGTGCAACTGACGTGGCCTCATGAGGACACCGACTGGCGCGATTATCTTGACGATATCACCGAGACATTTGTGCAGATAGCCAAGGCTGTGGCACATTATGAGCCGCTTGTCATTGCTGCCAAATATCCCGAGCGTGTGCGTGAGGTGCTTGCCGAGAGTCTGAACGACGATGAGATGGCGCGTGTCAGCATCTATGAGTGCGATAATAACGACACATGGGCACGCGACCATGCCTTCATTACGCTTGTTTCTACAACCGACGCTTCAGCTCCGTGCCGACTGCTCGACTTCCGATTCAACGGATGGGGCGAGAAGTTTGCTGCTGATAAGGACAACCGCATCAACCGCACTTTATATGATAAGGGTGTGTTCAGTGGCGAGCGTGTCGACTATGACGACTTTGTGCTTGAGGGCGGTTCGATAGAGAGCGACGGTCGCGGCACGGTGCTCACTACAAGCGTGTGTCTTATGGCTCCTCACCGCAATCAGCCTATGACGCAGGCAGAGGTGGAAACTGTGCTCAAGGAGCGTCTGTGTGCACGCAAGATAGTGTGGTTCGACTACGGACAACTTATCGGCGACGACACCGACGGCCATATCGACACAATAGTGCGCGTATGTCCAGACAACACTCTGCTGTATGTAGGTTGCGACGACGAAAACGACCCGCAGTATGCCGACCTTAAGGCTCTTGAGAACCAGCTGCAGCAAGCCACCGATGCCGATGGCAGGCCATATCGGTTGCTCAAGCTCCCCATGCCAGATGCGTTGTATGACGATGGCGACCGACTGCCAGCCACTTATGCCAACTTCCTGATTATAAACGGAGCCGTGATAGTTCCTACATACAATCAGGAGGAAAACGACGCCCGTGCTCTTGAACTTGTGGCTGAGGCGTTCCCCGGCTACGAAATCATAGGCATTGACTCGCAGACCATCGTTCGACAGCACGGCTCTATACATTGCCTCACAATGCAGTATCCTGAGGAGTGCCGACGATAGTCCGAGCGGCAAACTACAACGTTAAAGCTAAAATAAATAAGCCTAAAACAAAAAAATGAGAACATCAATTACAAAGATGGCATTAGCCGCAATGCTTGGCATGATGCCTATGACAAACCTATGTGCACAAGAGGAGGTGCAGGGATTTGTACACGAACAGTCATCGGAGGACGGATATGAATGGCCCACAGACAAGCAGGTGCTCAACAAGCTCGACCAATGGCAGGACCAGAAGTTCGGAGTGCTGATGCACTGGGGACTCTATAGCATTCAGGGCATTGTGGAGTCGTGGAGCATCTGTTCGGAAGACGTAGACTGGATATCGCGCAAGAAGCATCATTTGCCTTACGACGACTATAAGAAATGGTATTGGGGACAGAAGGACGAGTTTAATCCTTCGAAGTTTGATCCCGACCAGTGGGCCGATATGATGCAGGACGCAGGAGTGAAATACATGATTTTCACAACCAAGCATCACGACGGTTTCTGTATGTACGACTCGAAGTACACCGACTTCAGCATAGCACATGGCGAGGCGTTCAAAAACAATCCGAAGCGCGACATAGCACGCTATGTGTTTGACGCATTCCGCAAGAAGAACTTCATGATAGGATGCTACTTCTCCAAGCCCGACTGGCATTGTCCATGGTTCTGGAGTCCCGAGTATGCTACAGCCACACGTTCGATAAACTATAAGAAGGAACGTCATCCGGAATGGTGGAGCAACTACCAGAAGTTCACACAGAACCAGCTTGGCGAGCTTACCACCGACTATGGCAAACTCGACATACTATGGCTTGACGGCGGATGGGTAACGGGCGAAGAAGTTGGATTGGACAGCATTCTGGTTGAGGCACGCAAGCGCAATCCCGGACTGATCTCGGTAGACCGTGCAATAAAAGGACGCAACGAGAACTATCAGACTCCAGAACGTGGCATTCCCGACCATCAGTTGTCATATCCCTGGGAGAGCTGCATCACATTGTCGTGGGATTGGGGTTGGACTCCCAACGCTCCCTACAAGTCGGCTCAGTGGATTATCAACACTCTTGCAGAGATAACAGCCAAGGGAGGATGCTTTGCGCTTGGCATTGGTCCCGACCAGTATGGACAGTTTGACAAGGCCGTTGCCGACCGCCTGCATGTAGTGGGTGAGTGGCTGCGCAAGAATGGCAAGGCTATTTATGGCACACGCAATGCCAAGGTTTATCATGATGGTAAAGTATGGTTCACTTTGTCGAAGGATCACAAGACTACCTATGCCATCTACGCTTTGCCCGATAAAGAGAAGTTGCCGCAGACAGTAGAGTGGACAGGCAACGTGCCTCGCAAGTCGGTGAAGCTGCTTGCTACGGGCAAGAATCTTAAGTTTACAAAGAAAGACGGACGAGTAAAGGTCGCTCTGCCTGCCGGACTGAAGCAGGAGAGTCTGGCTTTTGAAATAAAATAAAGAAACATGCCAGTTATTGAAATAACGTCATTGAGCCATCCAGGTGTAGAGGTATTCGGCAATCTCACCGAGAAGCAGTTGCGCCATAGCTACGAGGGCGACAACGGCATATTCATCGTGGAAAGTCCAAAGGTGATAAGCCGTGCTCTGGATGCCGGCTATAAGCCCCTGTCCTTGTTGTGCGAACGTAAGCATGTGGATGGCGATGCGGCTGAGATAATAAGCCGATGCGGCACGGACGTACCCGTATATACTGGCGACCGCCAGCTGCTTGCTTCGCTCACGGGCTATGTGCTGACACGCGGCGTATTGTGTGCAATGTATCGTCCCTGCTTCAAGAGTGTGGAGGAAGTGTGCCGAGAAGCCAGACGAGTGGTGGTGATAGACGGAGTTGTTGATGCCGTTAACGTAGGCTCGATATTCCGTTCGGCTGCAGCTTTGGGCATTGACGCCGCCTTGCTCACCCGTACATCGTGCGACCCCCTAAATCGTCGTGCCGTAAGAGTATCGATGGGCTCGGTGTTTGCTATTCCATGGACGTGGATGGACTGCTCGCTCAGCGATTTGAGCAAGACAGGATTGCGCACGGCAGCTATGGCTCTTACCGACCGTTCGGTGTCGATAGACAATCCGCAACTAATGGCTGAGCCACGACTGGCTATTGTAATGGGCAACGAGGGCGACGGATTGCCACAGTCGACTATCGACGAAGCCGACTACGTTGTTCGCATTCCGATGTCGCATGGAGTTGACTCGCTCAATGTAGCAACAGCTGCTGCCGTTGCATTCTGGCAATTAACTTGACCATATCATAATTAATAATTAGTAATTAATAAATAATCGTTTATGAAAATAGGATATCTTCAGCTGCATAATACTGCTGATATAAAATCAAACATTCTGCGTATTGCCGATGGCATAAGAGACTTGGCAGAACGCGGAGCCGAACTCGTAGTACTGCAGGAATTGCACAATTCGTTGTATTTCTGTCAAGTTGAAGACGTTGACAACTTTGATTTGGCTGAGCCGATACCGGGCCCTTCAACCGACTTCTTTGGTGCTGTAGCCAGAGAATGCAACGTTGTAATCGTGACATCATTGTTCGAGCGTCGTGCTCCGGGACTCTATCACAACACCGCCGTTGTAATAGAGCGCGACGGAACGATAGCAGGCAAGTATCGCAAGATGCACATCCCTGATGATCCGGCTTACTACGAGAAGTTCTACTTCACACCGGGCGACCTCGGTTTTCATCCTATTCAGACCAGCGTGGGCAAGCTTGGCGTGCTCGTATGCTGGGACCAGTGGTATCCCGAGGCTGCACGCCTTATGGCTCTGCAGGGTGCAGAACTCCTGATTTATCCTACAGCCATAGGTTATGCTGCCAATGACACAGACGAAGAGCAGCAGCGCCAGCGCGAGGCTTGGACAACTGTGCAGCGAGGTCATGCCGTTGCCAACGGATTGCCAGTCGTTTCGGTCAACCGTGTAGGCTTCGAACCTGACCCGAGCGGACAGACTGAGGGAATACAATTCTGGGGTTCGTCGATGGTAGTAGGTCCGCAGGGCGAAATGCTCTATCGCTCTGCACCCAATAAGGAGGAGAGCATAATTGTTGATGTAGACCTTGCTCATAGCGAGGATGTGCGCCGTTGGTGGCCGTTCCTTCGCGACCGTCGCATCGATAAATATGGTGATATTGTGAAGCGATTTATCGACTAAAAAAATAAAGGAGTCCTTTTGCCTTCCAAATGTATTCGTTTTGGAGTGCAAAAGGGCTCCTTTTGTTATGTAAAAGGACTACTTTTGGAGTGCGAAAGGACAACTTTTGAATGTCTGAAGAGCAACTTTAGAAATTGTATCAAATTCCTTTTATTTGCGGAACATGAAAACATTGACAGCAGCCACTACTATGGGCACAATATAAAAGCCCGTTGTCAATATGAAGAACTGACGATAGCCAATATCGTTTTGCGTCAGTCCGGAGAGCAATACAGAAACGATAACGATGAGCGACATTATGCCCAATGCGATTGCATTGCGCAACTCATTCCCGCTACCGGAGTAGGCGAAACGGTCGACAATAGCCCAGTAACCAGACATTCCGAAGCCGAGCGCAGCATAAGCTATAAATGTAGAAAAACAGACGATGCCGAGTGTCGCAGCCGTATTGAAACTAAGGAATGTCATCATCAGTCCGTGGAGCGACATGAGCAATGCCATTGGCAGGATACAACGGCGCAGTCTGCATCGTGCTATGGCCTTATTGCCCAGATGGATTCCAGCAAACAGCGCTATAATGCCTATTGTGCCAAACGACAGACCGAATTCCTGTGGCGACAATCCTAATCCGCCATTGTGTGGCGCATCGATGTAAAGCAAGGGAGAAATAGCTGCTGTCAATGCTCCAGGCAGAATAAATAGCAACGAGAAGAGCATAAAATGATTGCGCAGCCCGCTTGTCATCATTCGCATGACGAGGCGGAATTCGCCACGATGGAGTCCCGTCAAATCCTTCGACTGAGCATAGGGCTTCTTGCCTCCAGGCAGGAATATGCTGTGCCACAGCCACAGGAAGAATTCGATGCCAGCCATAATGTAGAACACGATGCTCCACGAATAGCGCACGTTGCGGGTCAATACCTCCAGGTTTCCGGTGAGCATAGTCATTGCGCCGATGCCGAACATCAATGAGGCACAGCGTGAAAGTCGTGCTATAAGCTTATGGAATGGTGGCACGTCGGCGGTTTTGTTGATGTAGAATCGGCGAATGGCTATCTTGTAGAATATGCCCGAAACCATGATGAAAGGCATAAAACACAGGAAACCTTGCAACCAATAGTTGGTGGGAAGTGTGAAGGCGATGGCCCACAACGAAAGAGTGCAGATGAATTCGGAAGAGAGAATCCATACTTTAGTGGTGCCATGGAAGTGGGCAACAACCATCTCGAACAGAGGACGCAGTAAGAATGGCAAGCACAACAATGAAATGTAGAGTGTGGTAATGGCGTTGTTGAGCCCGAAGCGGCGCAGCACTACCAATGCCAGCACTATCAACGACAGCAACATTCCGTCGCCAAGAAAAAGCGACGGAAACCACGACCAACGCAAACGGTTAGTTGACGTTGGATGTTGGGTGTTATGGTTGTTGTCTGTCATATGTTATGATTGTAAATCTTTTTATATATTGTTCCCATCCATACGGGAGGAGTGGAAAGGGGGATGGTTTTATTTTTTCTTTCCAAATTCCGGGTCGATCTTCAGGAATGCTGTAACGGTGAATGTTATGAGGCAGCATACCATTACGATGATGAAGAATTTCTGATAGCCTACATAGTCCTTCAGATAGCCCGACACCATGCCGGGAAGCATCAGTCCGAGGTAGGATATGCCGGTACATATAGAATAATGTGATGTTTGAAACTTTCCCTTGCAGTAGTAGAGCATATATAGCGTGAGCACGGTGAAGCCCAATCCATAGCCAAACTGCTCGACAAAGAGACACGACGACACAATCCATAGGTTTGACTCAAGCGTATAGCTCAGGTAGATGTACACCACATCGGGCAACGTAATGGCGCAAACCATAGGCCAGAGCCATTTCTTCATGCCGTCGCGGCTTACCAATATACCGCCGATTATTCCGCCCAGCAATAGTCCGATAAGTCCTACTGTGCCTTGTGCCAGACCATATTCTTCGGGCGACAGTCCGAGTCCGCCCTCAGATGGCGGGCGCATTAGGAATGTCTTGGTCATTGTGTTGAGCAATGCCTCAGGGAAACGGTAGAGCAGAAGGAAGAGCATAACGAATATGGTTTCCTTGACTCCGAACTTAGAGAAGAATGTGATGAGCATTCTCTTCAGTTCGGCAGCCACCTCGCCAAAGCCTTTGTCCGAACTGGCATCGTCCTTAGGGCGTGGCATCATACGGCAATGGTAGAGCCAGATGCCGATGAAAAGAGCCGCCAGTACGTAGAATATAAGCGTCCAGGTATAGACCACCGACATATGGAAAGTATGTTCCAGTAGTCCGGCGAGCGACACGAGTGCTCCGTTGACGAATATCACGGCGAGTCGGTAGAACGTATTGCGCATACCAACATATTTGGCCTGATTGTGCTCGTCAAGCTCAATCATGTAGAAGCCGTCGGCAGATATGTCGTGTGTGGCGCTGGCAAACGCCATGGCGAAGAGGAAGAACATAGAGCCTTGAAACCACATCGGGGTAGGCAGAGTGAAGGCTATGCCAGCCAATGCGCTGCCCATGAGCAGCTGCATTGTCAGCACCCACCAGCGCTTGGTTTTCAGAAGGTCGATGAACGGGCTCCACAACGGTTTTACAACCCATGGCAGAGCGAGCCAACCGGTATATAGTCCCACCTCAGCGTCAGTCAGCCCCATCTGCATGTACATTACAATAGACAGGGCTGTGACGACGACATTGGGCAGTCCTTCGGCAAAATATAATGTGGGAATCCATGCCCACGGACTTGTTTTTTTCATGCTGAAAAAATGTTGAGATGTTGAGATGTTGTTGTGGTGTTGTTTTGTTTTTGTGTTGTTGAAATGTTGACAGCTTGAAATAAAGCTACATTACAAACCAACACCATCTCAACACCACAACTCCTCAACTTCTTTATTTGTAAATTTTCTTTATCTCCGCACCACGATAGTAGTGCAGCAGAATCTGGTCGTAGTTATATCCCTTGGCGCCCATTACGGCAGCACCAATCTGGCAGAGGCCTACGCCGTGTCCCCATCCGGCACCAGTCAGTCGGAAAGTCTGCGGTACTCCGTCCTTAACGTCTTCCTTGTCGACAACGAAAGCGCTACTATAGAGATGAGTGTAGCTCAGAGCGCGGCGTATCTCCAGTTCCTTGCCAATAGTGAAGGAGTGCTTGGTGCCCACAATCTTCAGTCGGCAGATGCGTCCGCTGCGTCCTCGTTCGACGGGTATGATGTCGATGATGTTGCCAAAGTCGATTTTCAGTCGTTCGGTCACAAGACTTTGCAATTGTTCTTGCGTATAGGTGACGTGCCAGCGGTAGAAGTCGGTAGTCTCCTGATCGTAGTCGTTGAGAACCTCGGAGAGTATCTGCCGGTCGTTGGTATTGCACAACGATTCGGGTGCAGTACGTATCCATTGTTCGGCATTGGCTTCAATGGTGAGGTCGGGCAGGTTGCAGTAGTCTGCATCATCCTTGCCTTTGACGGGTGCCAGGTCCCTTACAGCCACGAGATAAGGCTTCTTGATATTCTCCCAGCAGTACTGGAATTCCTCGGTAGCACCACCGCAGCATTTGGAGAATCGTGCGTCGCAAATCTCGTTATCGTTCAGGAGTATCTGTCCGCGTGTGGCGTGAATCGCCTGTGCCACTTGTGGGCTTGTAGCCTTTGTTATGCCCTGATAGCGTTGGCAATGGTCGTCGGCGCAAACGTCGAATATGGTATGGTCCTCGCGGTCGTACCATTTTATCAGTTCGTCGTCCTTGCGTATGAACGAGAAGAAACCGTTTTGTCCGGCACTTGTCTGCTGCTTGCGTCGCTGCTCAATCTGTGCGAGCAGCCAGCTGCGTGATATTACGGCATGGGCCTTGAGTAGTTCGATGCTCGATGTGGCGCTCATCTCGCTTGATATTACGCTTTCGAGATAAGTCTCTACAGGCAGCTCATTGATGGCACACACCTTGTCGGAGTCGACCACGAGTCGCAACGATCCGAGGAAAGTCTGAGTTTCCTGTCGTTCCCAATGGAAGTTGACGCCAATAGTTACGTCGTGAAGCGAGAACGAAGCGTCGGCAGACTGTGGGTGGAATGTCAGTTCGCGGTATTGCATGCCGTTCCACAGGATGCCACCCTCGTGGAATTCTACCGTCTGTTCGCCCTCTATGAGGTTGCCCTTTGCCATGTAAGGCTTGTTGAGTGAGAACGAAATCTTAGCCCCGCTCACAATACCTACCGATACCGATGGTTGTTTGCCGGCAAAGTGGTTGTCTTGCGAAGCTTCGTTAGAGCGTGTGCGCAGCTTCTCGACGGTCTCGGCAAACTCCGACTGCTTCATTCCGCACTCCTTCAGTATGCTGAGAGCCTCGTCGGATGTGATGGCTTCGAAGTCTTCACGTCGTGGTGTGACGATAAATCCCGCCATGTCCAAAGCTCCCGGACTGACGAGGCGTTGTGCGTCGCCGTTGCTGAAGTAGCAGTCGGGACGATGCTTGCTGCGTGGAATCACTACCGACAGGTAGCTGTCGCCATCGCGCCAAGCCAGGATATTCATCATTGGTTCGGTGTCGCCACCGTGCATGGGCAGCGAGGTGTACAGTTGGCGGAATAGTTGTTCGCCGGTAGAGCGGTCTGTACAGCGTATTACGAACAATGGTATCGGTGTGTTCTTGAGTGCAGCCAGTTCGCCCTTGTCGTCTTTCTTGATTAAAATGTCGAGGTCGTGGCTGAGTCGTGCCCAGTCGTTCTGCAACGGCAGCATGCCCGAGCAGATAGCCTGGAAGTGCATGTGGTCGGGTGCTGATGCTCCGCACTTCGGACCATTATAGAAAACTGTAAGCGTGGGGTAAGTATCGAGCAGTCGATACACCTCGCCGTAGTTCAATCCGATGCTCTGCGGGCGGTGTGCACGCAGAGGAATGGTGAAGTGCTGTGGCATTATGGGGAATGGATTGACAAGCAGGGTGAAGTTCTTGTCAATATGCTTTTGCATCTGTTCGGCTGGGCGGTTTTGCTCGCACAGGAAACATGGACGCTTGGCTATAGCCTTCTTCTCGATGTTGGCACCAGTCGACACGATGCGTGCAGGATTGAACTGCAACTTGAGCGTAATCTCGCCACAAGTGAGCTCGCGCGTCTTCACATTACGAAGGTCGTGGAAGTGATGTCTGGCATCGTCCCACACTTCGAGTTGTCGGTTGAAGAAACGTTGCAGCGAACTGTCGGTAGTAGCGTCGGAGTTGCCGGCAGACATTTGTTGTCGGGCGGAGATTTCGAGAGTGCGCAGACGGTCCTTGTAGAGGTTGTTGGCGTTCTGTCGTTCGATGCTCAGGGCTGCATCGCTATTGCCGTCCCAACGTCGGCACAGATACAGTTCGTCGAAGATGCGACCTATGCGGTATTTGCGCGAGAAGGCAAGACCGAGGGCGTAATCCTCGCCGTAGCTTGTATTGGGGAATTGTATTTGTCGCAATATCGGGGTGAAGAAGGCACGTGGAGCGCCGAGTCCGTTGATGCGCAAAGCGTTGTTAGGACCGTTGAGGTCGGTCCACTCGCTATGGTCGATCAGTCCTGGAGGCAGCGTTTCGAGCTGGAAGTTGCACATGCGGTAGCTTCCGATGATCATGGCTGCGCCCTGGCGATGGAATTCGTCAACAATGCGTTGCAGGGTTTGAGGCGACGAATACAGGTCGTCGCTGTCGAGCTGTACGGCAAAGCGTCCGCATCGTTCGTCGTCGATAGCTACGTTCCAGCATCCGCCGATGCCGAGGTCGGTTCGCGTCGGCACGATATGGATGAGTCGTTTGTCTTCCTTGGCAATGTCGTTGAGTATCTCGAATGTGCCGTCGGTAGAGTGGTTGTCAACAACGATAACGTTATACTTGAAAGTGGTCTTCTGGCTGAGTGCCGACTTTACGGCGTCTGCCACGGTCTTGGCGCGGTTATATACAGGAATCACAACCGAAGCCTCGCAGCAGAAGTCCTGCTCGCTGAAGTCGGGTTTTCTGTAGTGTGAAGTGTCCACCGTAGCCCCAATCTTCTCAAGGTGGCGTGTGGCAGCCTGTTCCATTTCCACCTGCACCTCACGATTGCGTGGGTTGACATAGTCGAACTGTCGTTCGCCGCTCTTTCTGAAGTCGGTTTCTATCTGTGTATAAAGATATTCGTTGATGTGGAAAATCTCAGCCTTGCGACTGATGTATAGGCGCAGATCGTACAGTCCGGCATATTTATAGTCGGCTTTCTGCTGTTTGGCTGCATAGTCGTGCAGAAGCGACGAGCGTATGAGCAGAAGCTGTCCGAAGTCGAAGTCGTCGCGTATGCTACCCTTCTGATAGTCGATGGTGGGATGCTTCTCGGTCAGTCCGTCCTTCTGTATGTAGCTGTCGGCGTACACCATTCCGGCACCGCTGTCGGTAGCCACGCGTAGCATTCTGTCAAGCGCATGCTGTCCCAGGCTCACGGGTGTGGTTTTGAGATTGAGCAATACATACTCGGCATCGGTATTGGCTTCTACTTCGAGAAGGGTTCGGGATGCGTTCGGGTTGTCGACATTGATGAATGTGAGGTCATCGATGCATTTTTTGCCGTCTTCGCATTGGCAGACATGGCTGTCGCCATTCACCAACAGGTTAATATGTTGTATTGTCTTGCTTTGTCGTAGCGTTTGCAGCAGCTCCTCCAATTCGTTTATGTCGCTGCAAGGCATAAAGCAGTCTATTTTTTCTCTCATAAAATAGTTGTAGTATGTTTATTTTTGTTGCAAATCCTCAAGAAACTCTTTAAGAGTAATTACGTCAACTTTAGGAAATGATATTTGTTTTAAAATATTGAAATGATGGTCGTGAGTGACTATGTATTTGGCGTTGCCAATTATTGCACAATCAACAAATTTATTGTCATCCTCGTCTGCTTCTATAAGATGAAAAGCGTATGAAGGGGATAATCTCTTGACGTTCTTTCTATTTAATATGGCCGTAATGATATATTCAGAAACCAATGGTGAAATATTACGAGCCAAGACTTCTGAATATTCTTCTATTATTTCATTAGTGATGCAAAGGCAATATTTTCCTTCAAGAAAGTTATGCCATACTTGATAGTATTCATTCTGTGCTGAAATTGCCATTATTAGGCAATTAGTGTCAAGAACAACATTCATGGTTTAATGTTTGTATGGTGTTCGTTCATGAAGGTTTTCAAAACTGTCAAATTTGGCTTGCGTCATTTTGCCATTTTTCCACATAGCATCAATTTCTTCTTTGGCTTTTTTTGCAAAGAAGTCAGAAATAGCTTGTTTCAAATCTGCCAATGCTTCAGGGCTTTTAACCCATTGCATCATATTGAGGATGTCAATCTGTGCTTCATTTAATACTGTTGCTGCCATATGTTTTCTGTATTAATTTAAGTGTACTATATTATCTTAGCATGTGTCCGTATGATATTGTTTTTTTCGTTCTTAATAGGATACAATGCTAATGCAAAATTAATGTTTATTTTTGTAATAAAAGCAATTAATGTACCCCAATTATGTATATTTTATAGTTTCTTTTTGTTAAATGTCTGTAATGCCAATACTTGCCTTATATTGTTACTATTGGAATTTAGGTTGATAATATGTAACTTTCCTCTATAAAACAGAAATGAATATCTCCGCAAAAGGTAACTAAACATCAGTATAATAAAAATGCGGTGCATAGATTCCTTGACCCAAGTGCAAACAAGGGTCTATTCATATAATTATACTTTCCTCTTCGAGTTTGTACTCAAACTGGCTTCCATAGCCGTCCGTCAGTATGGTTAATTTGCAGACGAGGTGTTACCATCACAAGGATAATAGCCTGCAGACGGGCAGTATATCGTGTTCATCCCCTTGTTTGGGATGTTTTACAATCTGTAGTGAAGTCAATATAAATTATGTTGTCATGCAACACATGCCAAACGGCGATAAGCATCTTTCTTGCCACAGCCACCAAGACCTTCATCTTGTTCTTTTTCCTCACTTGCGTCTGATGGTATGAGAATCGGCTGAAGAAGCAGTCCTTCGTTCTGCTGGCTGCCCATGCACACTCTATGATTGTCTTGCGGAGATATACATTTCCATGAGTGATGCTTCTTGACTTGATTTTCTTGTTGGATTCGTTAAGACCGCTCCATGAAGCGAGATGGTTGGCCGTTTCGAACTTGTTCATGTCCGTTCCGATTTCAGCAATCAATGATGTGGCCGTACGTTCCTTTATGCCGGGGATGGTCTGTAAACGTCTCAACTCTTCGGGGAATTCCCTTTCACAAATCTCAAGCATTCTGGCTTGGCATTTCTCCTTGTGTGCCTCCGCCATGTCAAGCTCATCACGCAGTTGTGATATCATGTCAATCTCTGCAAGGCTTACCACACCTTTGAGTGATGCTGTGATGACATCTATGCCGTGGTGGTTGATGATGCGTCCATGTATTAGCCTCACCAACTCTTCGGGGGGCGGTAATCCCTTGTGAAATTGCTTTCACCACGGCTTTGTAGCTTTTGCTGTCAACATTGGAAACGTAGTTGCTCAGACGTATGTTGCAGCGTTGCAGCACAGCATCAAGTTTGGACAACTTTCTTACTATCTCCTCGTTGAGGTCGAATATACGACGGTCATACTGGCGCAGTTGTTGGATTATCTCAGGAGGTACGAAACTGCCGCGTATGAGTTCCTTCATCGTACACTCGGCAATCCACTGTGCATCCTTCACGTCACTCTTGCGACCAGGGAGCTGTTTGATGAAATACGGATTGGCAAGATTCAGCTTGAAGTGTGGAGACAGCACACGCCATATTGGTATCCAGTAGACGCTGGTGCTCTCCATTGACACCTCAACAAAATGGTGATGAAGCATCAAGTCACGCATTTCTTCCAACTGATAAGTTAAAACACCGAAAACTTTTTCAATAAGTTCTCCAAACTCACTCAAAATACAAAGATAAACGCTATCTTTGTGCACGTCAAGACCACATACTGATTTCATAGGCTTGCATATTTGGGGTTAATAAATTCTACCCAAAAATAAATATAATTTGTGACTTAGAGCACGTTGATGCAAGATTTTAGGTATGTCGGTCTTGACATTTTAACTCAAGCAGCGAGCACTCGGAGATATTCATTTCTGTTTTTTATCCCAACTGGCTTATAATTCGGAAATTTTATCTAAATTTGTAGAATGAAGAATATGTGTAATTAAATAAGTAAAGCCAATGAAACATTTACTTTTATTGATAATTCTGGATTGTGCTTCTTTGCTTGCTGCTCGTGCTTCTGCCGACTGGCACGTAGTCCGCTCACATGCTCAGAAGCATTTCTTGCAGACCATACCTGCAGGCAATTATAGTGGCATCACGAATATGGGTGGCGATGTGTATGCTATGGTGAGCGACAAGTCTGACTCGGCGCTTTATTTCAATGTGCGTCTGTATATCAGCCGGCAGACGGGTGAGCTGTTACAGGCTGAATATTTGGGCAGCAAGGGTAGGGTAGAAGCTGCCGGACTTGACAACGAGGCAATAGTCAGAGTGTCAGACTCTACAATAGTAGTGGCAAGCGAGCAGCGCTTCCGGCTGAAGGAATATCTCATAGAATCAGAAAGCGTGGGAGCCGACGGCGGAGTCTTGAATACTATAGCTGAAGCCAAGGAGCAGCCGAAGTTGTGGGAGTGGTCGATGCCCGAAGAGGAGTTTTGGCCCAACTATGGATTTGAGTCGTTGGCATACGACAGCATAAGCCGTAAGCTCTGGACCATCAACGAAAGTTCGTTGCGTTGCGACGGCAAGGCATCCTCGCCTCAGAATCCGCGTAGGAATGTGTTGCGATTGATGTCGTTCAGTCGTGACGATGTGTCAGCAGCTCCTGTGTCTTATCTATATCGTATGGACATGCCAACAACGTTGAAGTCGGCCCAGACGTATGCCATGGGTGTGAGTGAGCTGTGTGCGCTGCCTGACGGCCAGTTGCTCGTATTGGAGCGTGAGGCGTTTGTGCCGAAGGCTAAGATGGGTGCATTCTGTCAATGCAAGTTGTACATAGTCAATCCGTCGGTTGAGAAGCCTTATCCCTTGGATCGAAGCGTTGAGGCTGACGCGCCCTACGTTGGCAAGCGTTTGCTCACTTCATGGCGCACAACAATCTCTCTTTTCAGTCAGAACTGGGCGAATTACGAGGGTATGTGTCTCGGGCCGAAACTTGATAATGGCGACCAAGTGGTGGTGCTCGTCAGCGACTCGCAAGATGGATATGCGGGTGTGTTGCGCGACTGGTTTAAGACGATAGTTATTTCGAATTAGGAGTTATTTCGAATTAGGAATTTGGAGTTAGGAGTTGTTTGAGTTAGGAATTAGGAGTTAGGAATTAGGTGTTATTTCGAATTGGGAGTTAGGTGTTGTTTGAATTAGGAATTGTAAATTCTTAATTCTCCAAATTCTAAATCGCCGTAGGCGACCAATTCCTAACTCCTAATTCCTAATTTTCTTTTAGTAAATCGTTGAGGAAAGAGTCCAAGTCCTTGTCCAAACCCTCCATCAGGTCTTTGCCGATGATGACAGTATCGTCGTCGGCAATGAAGAGCTCGGCAATGTTCTCTTTCTCGTCATTCTCGAGCACAAAGCTGTATGGCTTTAGGATGCCAAGATTCTCAAGGGTCTTGGCGGAGGCATTCATGCAGTTGTTGAGAATCCGCTCCACAGAATCGTAGAAGTCCTCGTCGTTGTTGCCTATCCATTGTTCCACCACGCAACGAGTGATTTCGTTGTCGTCGTCGTCGAAAGCCAGCATCTCGCCGCTGTCCTGCGACACGCGCACATGGATATCGGTCAGCGCCGAAACCTCGTCGTTGTTAGGGAACTTCTGGGCTATTTTCTTCAGAAAACGCTCAATCTGCTGTGTTGTCTGTTCAGATGGTTTTATCATTTTGGTTCTGACTTTTAGGTTTATGTCCATTTCTACGCCTTGTTGTAGGCGTGTCAATGGCTTGTTTATGTGCAAATGTACGTCTTTTTTATTGACAAGACAAACAAAAGTAAAGAAAATATTAACATTTTTATTTGCTGTTCCGTTTAATAATAGTACTTTTGCATAATTCTTAAACTGAAAATCAGACACCAGCACACTATCAATACAATGAAGACATTCCGAATAGGAGGTATTTACCCCACAGCCAACAAGCTTACCGCCGATGTGCCTACCATTGAGGCGGAGTTGCCCGAGCAGGCCGTCTTTCCTTTGTCGCAGCATATTGGCGACCCTGCCATACCTGTGGTAAGGAAGGGTGATGCTGTGAAGGTTGGCACGCTCATTGCCGAAGCGGGTGGAATCATTTCCGCACCTATTTATAGCTCGGTGTCGGGCACAGTGCTCAAGATAGACACCGTCTCTGACGAGACTGGCAATGCCCGACCGTCTATTGTTATTAATGTGGAAGGCGACGAGTGGGAGCCAAGTATCGACCGCTCTAATAATCTTGAAACTCTTGCTGAGCATACTGAACTCACCCCCGACGAGATAATCAATCGTATCAAGTGGGCTGGAGTGACGGGTATGGGTGGGGCAGGAATGCCTACTTACGTTAAACTCACCACAATGCCATACACCAAGGCAGAGTGTGTGATACTGAATGGTGTAGAATGCGAACCGTATATTACTGCCGACTATCGCTTGATGACGGAGCGTGCCGACGAAGTGCTTGTAGGTCTCGACCTGCTCATGCGTGCGGCAAAAGTGGAGCGTGGCTATATCGGTATTGGTGCCAACATGCCTTCGGCAATAGCCTTGATGCAGCAGAAGGCAGCCAACGACGACCGTGTAGAGATTGTTCCGCTTCAAGCGAAATATCCGCAAGGTGGCGAAAAACAACTTGTAGATGCTGTGCTGCATCGGCAGGTGCCAGCGCCACCGGCTGTTACAGCCAATGTCGGTGCCATCGTCATAAATGTAGCAACAGCCTTTGCCGTGTACGAGGCTGTGATGAAGCATAAACCTCTCTTTGAGCGTTATGTCACAGTATCGGGCAAGGAGATGGCTCATCCTGCCAACTTCCTTGTACGTATAGGAACTCCAATCCGACAGCTGATTGATGCTTGTGGCGGATTGCCCGTCAGCGATAACAAGATATTGTGGGGCGGACCGATGAGAGGCGTTTCGCTTGATACGCTCGACGTTCCGGTGGTGAAGGGCTTGGCAGGTCTTACCATTATGAGTGGTAGCGAGGCACATCGTCATACGCCCGAACCGTGCATCCGTTGCGCCAAGTGTGTCGACGTATGTCCGATGGGGCTCGAACCTTATCTGCTCGCCCGTCTCTCCATGCTCAAGAAGCGGCAACGGGCAGAGCGCGAACAGATAACATCGTGCATAGAGTGTGGCTCGTGCCAGTTCGCATGTCCGTCCTATCGTCCGCTGCTCGACTACATCCGTACGGGCAAGGAAGGAATGGAATCGCTCTCGCCACACATGCACGGCGGCGACTGCATAAAGCGCAATACGTACGGCGTAATCTTCGCCCTTGTGCCCGCCTTGCTGATGGCTGTGTTCAGCTACGGTCTAAATGCAATATACTTGGGCTGTTACAGTCTGCTGTCATGTCTGCTGGCGGAGTGGGGCATAACCCGCTATCTGATGCGCCGCCCGTGTACTCTTGCTGACGGCACAGCCGTAATCACCGCCCTCGTAATGACGCTCTGCCTACCAGCACGAACTCCCTTTTGGGCAGTAGCCCTTGGAGCGGTTGGAGCAATTGGTCTGGGCAAGTTTGCCTTTGGCGGACTTGGGCGCAATGGCGTCAATCCAGCCATCGTAGGCGTATGTGTTGCGCTTCTGTGTCCTGGCAGTTCGGCGCTCACGCCTGGTGTAGGCTATGGTGCCAAGAGCCCTTATCTCTTTGCCATGGCAATAATGCTTGGCCTCGCCTTTATGCTGTGGAAGCGCATCATTACATGGCACATTCCTCTCAGCATTATCCTTACCACAATAGTGTTGGCAGGCATATTGGCAATAACGGGTACGGACAGCGTACAGCCGCTCAGTCTGGTGCTCGGTGGCGGAACGCTGCTTGGAGCTGTATTCATGGCTACCGACTACACCACGTCGCCAATGTCACACCCCGGCAAGATTGTATATGGCATTGCTATAGCAGCGATATCCGTATACCTGCATATGCAAGGCGAGAGTCGCAACGCAATGCTCATATCCATATTCATAATGAATATACTCACCCCACTCGTAGACAGATACTGCAAACCGCGACGCTACGGTAAGGCATAGTATCGTCTCGACACAACACCCTCTCCCAACCATAAAAACCCATTTATCAACTATAAAAATTAAAAGTTATGAAACAAACTATCTTAGTGACCGGTGGTACCGGTTTCATCGGATCGCACACCACTGTCGAACTCATCGAAGCCGGCTATCAAGTGGTAATCGTCGACAACCTCTCTAACTCAAAGATTGAGGTGCTCGATGGTATAGAGAAAATCACAGGCGTGCGTCCCGCTTTCGAGCAGGTTGACCTTCGCGACTTTGACGCTACCGAGGCCGTATTCAAGAAGTACCCCGCCATTGAGGGTATCATCCACTTCGCAGCATCTAAGGCCGTAGGCGAGAGCGTTCAGCAGCCGCTTATGTACTATCGCAACAATGTTGTGTCGCTCGTCAATCTGCTTGAGCTCATGCCTAAGTATAATGTCAAGGGCATTATCTTCTCGTCAAGCTGCACCGTTTACGGCCAGCCGAAGCCCGAGAACCTCCCCGTTACTGAGGACTGCCCTCACCAGAAGGCAACATCACCTTACGGCAACACCAAGGAAATCAACGAGCAGATTATTACCGACTACATCCACAGCGGTGCCAACATCAAGAGCATCGTTCTGCGCTACTTCAACCCGATTGGAGCTCACCCGTCAGCACTCATCGGCGAATTGCCTAACGGTGTGCCCAACAACCTCATTCCTTACGTAACACAGACCGCTATGGGCATCCGCAAGGAACTCACCATCTTCGGCAACGACTATGATACTCCCGATGGAACATGTATCCGCGACTATATCTATGTAGTTGACTTGGCTAAGGCTCACGTTTGCGCTATGACACGTGTACTCGACCAAGAGACCGAGCCACTCGAATTCTTCAACATAGGTACAGGCAAGGGTAACTCAACACTCGAGATTGTCAACACATTCGAGCGTGCTACTGGCGTTAAGCTCAACTGGAAGTTCGGTCCGCGTCGTGAGGGCGATATCGAGAAGATCTGGGGCAATGTCGACAAGGCCAACAAGGTGCTTGGCTGGAAGGCAGAGGCTAAGCTCGACGACGTGCTCGCTTCGGCTTGGAAGTGGCAGGTTAAGCTCCGTGAAGACGGCGTAATGTAATTAGACTGGAGCTGTCTCCATCATAATATTTGCATTTTTTTTAAAAGTAGTTCCTTTTATTGTGAAGGACTACTTTTGCTTCCTCATTTAAGCCTTTATTGCAACTCAATAGAGGCTTTTTAATATGGTGCCGAGCAAGCATGACATTATAAAAATACCTCCTATTTTAATATTTTTGCCGAATGGTAAATTGGATTTTGCTATTAGGTTCTATATATGTCGCGTCTATACTGTGCTATGATATATATAAGGACTACAAAAAGGAACATCAGATAAGTCCATTGAGAATAATCGGAGTGGGAGTTTGTCTGTTTTATGTGGTGCGAAGTATGCATGAAGTCTTATTAAATCAATAAATAAGCAGAATCAAGGAGGAGTATCAAGACTTGTCGTTTTAGTCTTGGTACGCTTCTTTTTTTGTTTTTCTTCAGCCTGTATAATGTCTGTATATTTTCTGTATATTATGCACTTTTTGTGTTTGTTTGCACAAAACTTAGTTTTTTTGATAATTTTCCCGTAAAATGAGTATTTTTTATCAAAAAAATATATAACTTTGCACAAAAATATATTGGTGATGTCTTGACGACGTACAACGTCTATGTGACGCACAACGCCTTTTCGACTCAAAACTATAACAATTTAGATAAACCATTAAAAAATAATCTCTAATCAAAATAAAAACCGCAAACAACAATATAAACTGCAAACAACAATCAACGCATCCAGCAATGGGTGTAAAATTCATATTACATTTAACATACTATCTATTTTATGCAAAACAAACAAAAAATCGGCATGGGGGGGGTAATAGGTGCAGCATTCTTGTTGCCTTTATCATCCTTTGCTGCTGACAAGACCATTGGCAGCCATGCCGCTGATGCCGCAAGTTTGCTGAAGCCTAAGACCGAGTCTGTTACATTTACCAACCAGCAGGCAAAGCATCAGAAGGTAACCGGTCAGGTGGTTGACGAAAACGGTGAAACCGTAATTGGTGCATCCGTTGTTTTGAAGAGCAACCCCAAGGTGGGCGCAGTGACTGACGCTGACGGTAAATTTACACTAACCGTATCAAACACTAAGGACGTACTCGTCGTATCATACCTCGGCTATCAGTCGCAGGAGGTACCTATGAAGGGTAAGACCATCTTCTCGATTACTCTTAAGGAAGACGCCAAGCAGCTTGGCGACGTTGTGGTAACGGCTTTCGGTGCCACACAGAAAAAGGAGACTGTGGTAGGTTCGGTACAGCAGGTTAAGCCTGAGAGTCTGCGCGTGCCTTCGGCAAGTATTTCTTCATCGTTCGCCGGCCGTCTGTCGGGTGTCATTGCTACACAGAGTAGCGGTCAGCCTGGTGCCAATGGTTCTGACTTTTACATCCGTGGTATCGCCACCATCAGTGGTGCCAAGTCGCCGCTTATCGTTATGGACGGTATGGAGATTTCGCAAGACGACCTCAACCACCTCGATCCGGACGTAATCGAGAGCTTCTCAATTCTTAAGGACGCATCTGCCACAGCCATGTACGGTTCGCGTGGTGCCAACGGTGTGCTCATCATCACCACCAAGAGTGGTCAGGACCTCGACCGTCCGAAGATTTCATTCCGTGTTGAGGCCAACGTCACAATGCCTACATCTAAGCCTAAGTTTGTTGACGGTGCCCGCTTCATGGAGCTGTACAACGAGGCTGTGACAAGCCAGGGTACAGGTTCTACACTCTACACCGCCGAGCAGATTGCCAATACTCGCAATCACGTCAACGGCGAGATTTTCCCTGACGTTAACTGGTATAAGGAGATGTTCAAGAATGCTTCTTACAACCAGAAGGCAAACATGAACGTTCGTGGTGGTACAAGCAAGATTGTGTACTTCATGAACCTCAACGTGAGCCATGAGACAGGTATGTTGCGCAATCGCAGTAAGGAGTTTTACTCTTTCAACAACAACATCGACTACATGCGCTATGCGTTCCAGAACAACATCGACTTCAACATGTCTAAGTCGTCGAAGATTTCGCTCCACTTGTATGCAGGTCTCGACAATATGCACGGTCCGCTCGCTGGTAACAACGATATCTCAGGTTCTCTGAACGACCTCTACAATCAGATGATGAACGCCAACCCAGTACTCTTCCCTGTCAAGTACGACAACGAGGGCGACGAGTGGGTACACTGGGGCTATCGTCAGCTTGCCAACGGTGGTAACTTCAACCCGATGGCACGTCTCGTTAGCGGCTATCAGGACTCGTTTGCAAGTACCATTACTGCCAACTTGAACTTCGACCAGAAGCTCGACTTCATTACCAAGGGTCTCGGTTTCCACTTGATGTTCTCATTCAAGAACTGGTCGAAGAGTACTACTTTCCGTTCGCTCAACTTCAACCACTACGAGCTTAAGAACTATACTCAGAACGAGGACGGCACATTCTCATACGTGCAGTCTCCTAAGGGCGATCCGTCTAAGCCAGTGCTTAGCAACTCTGGTCAGAACGCCGGCGACCGTCGGTACTATGCTCAGGCATACTTCGACTATAACCGCTCGTTCGGCGACCATACCGTTACGGGTATGCTCCTTTGGAACATCAACCAGTACAGTTCTAACATGTATACAACCGATGTGCTCGCATCTCTGCCACAGCGTAAGATTGGTTTCGCAGCACGTGCCACATACGACTACAAGCACCGCTATCTCATCGAATTCAACGCCGGTTACAACGGTTCGGAACAGTTTGCCAAGGGCCATCAGTGGGGCTTCTTCCCATCTGTAGGTTTGGGCTACAACATTAGCGAGGAGAAGTTCTGGGAGCCGGTTAAGAGCGTTATCTCTAACTTCAAGATTCGTGGCACATACGGTCTTGTAGGTAACGACCAGTATGGTTACGAGCGCTTCATTTATCGTGAGGACGTTTCGCTCACTGGCAAAGGCTCGTTCACAACAGGTTTGCCAGGCAACTACGTTACTTATTCAGGTCCGGGATGGAACCGTCTGCGCAATGAGAACGTATCGTGGGAGGTTGGCCACAAGCTCGACCTCGGTTTCGATATGCAGCTCTTCAACGCTCTCGACATCACTTTCGACTGGTTCCGCGAGCGCCGTTCTAACATCTTCCAGCAGAAGCTCTCTATTCCTAACTACTTAGGAACAGCCAACACCAAGATTTATGGTAACCTTGCTGAGGTAGTGAACCAGGGCTTTGATATGGCTGTAAACTACAGCAAGCGTATCAATCAGGATCTCTCAATCCAGTTCCAGGGCACATTCACCTACAACAACAACCACATCTCTGTATACGATGAGGCTCCGGGCAAGCGTCCGGCAATGAAGAGCCAGGGCAAGAACGTTAACACCGTATGGGGTTACGTAGCCAACGGCCTCTACATCGACAAGGCTGATATCGCCAACAACCCGTCATCTACACTCGGCAACATCGCCATCGCTCCTGGTGACATCAAGTATGTTGACCAACCTGACCGCGACGGCAACTACGACGGACGTATCACAGCCGACGACATGGTGCCATTGGGTGTAAGCGTACCTAAGATTATCTACGGTTTCGGTCCGTCGATAGGCTACAAGAACTGGGACTTCTCAGTATTCTTCCAGGGTCGTGGCAACGTGGCTCTTATGCTCAGCAACATCGCACCGTTCGGTAACTCTTACCGCCGTGGCGTGCTCGAGTTTATCGACAAAGACCACTGGAGTCTTGACAATCAGAACCCGAATGCCAAGTTCCCGCGTCTGACAGAAAACGACAACTCGCACAATACACAGAGTTCAAGCTACTGGTTGCGCAACGGTCGTTTCCTCAAGCTCAAGAATGCCGAAATCGGCTACTCGCTCAAGAATATGCGATTCTACGTCAACGGTACCAACCTGCTCACATTCTCACCGTTTAAGGAGTGGGATCCTGAGATGGGCGGTGGCAACTACACCACCAAGTATCCGACACAGATGACTCTTAACGTAGGTGTTCAACTCACAATTAACTAATAAACAATATGAAAATTCTAAATAAAGCAATAATAGGCTGCTTGCTCGCTGCGGGACTCACGATGACATCGTGCGACTACCTCAACGTTATCCCCGACGAGACAACAACTGGTGCCGATATCGCCAAGGACCGTCAGGCAGCTCTCAACTATCTGTACTCTTGCTACGGATTCTTGCCTACACCCAACGCCGGAGCATCGTCGCTCGACTTCCTTACCGGTGATGAGGTGGTTACGGCTTTTGAGCATGAGCAATTTGCCGCATTCCCTAAGGGCAACTACTCTGCTTCAAACCCTGTGATAAGCTACTGGAACACTCTGTATCAGGGCATCCGTCAGTGCTACATGTTCCAGGACGAGCTCAATAAGGGTGGCAACTTTAAGGGACTCGAAGATAAAGACCGCAACGACTACAAGGCACAGGTTACATTCCTTATCGGATATTATCACTTCCTGCTATCTCGCTGCTATGGTCCGATCATCGTAGTACGCCAGACACCCGACCCGATGCTTCTGCCTGAGAACTATCAGGGACAGGAACCTTACGACGACTGCGTAAATTTCATTTGCGAGAAGTTTGACGAGGCTGCCAAGGGTCTGCCTGCTACACGTACCGGTGCACAGGCCAACGAATTTGGTCTTGCCACAAGCGTAGCTGCCAAGGCTATGAAGGCTAAGATGCTGCTCTATGCAGCTTCGCCATTGTTCAACGGCAACAGCGAGTTCTACTCTAACTTCAAGGACAAGAACGGCAATGCGCTTATGCCGCTTACTTACGATGCCACCAAGTGGCAGAGGGCAGCCGATGCATTCAAGGAGGCTATCGCTGCTGCTGAGTCAGCAGGCTATCATCTCTACGACCGTGGCGACTGCAAGCTCAACAAGAACGGCTATCCTGCCGACCCGCATGTACGTGCTTTGCGCTACACCATCACCGACTATTCTGCAGAGGATGAGCGTGCTGGTGCCAACCCTGAAGTTATCTGGGCTGACTCACGTGGCGAGGGTTACTACGGCATCCAGAACAAGAGTGAGCCATATATCTATGGTGGCGACGGTGCTTGGAACGGCGTTGCTCCTACTGTAGCTATGCTTAGCCGTTTCTACACCAAGAACGGTCTGCCTATCGATCAGGACAAGACATTCGACTACGCCGATCGTTGGGAGCCGGTTGAAGTAGACGAGGCACACGAGGGTGAGGCTTATCCGGGACGCAAGACTCCGAAGTTCAATCTCGACCGCGAGCCACGTTACTATGCATGGATTGCTTTCCAGGATGGTTACTACGAAATTCTGAGTGCCGCAAACAACGGTGCTTATAAGGACGATCCTAACTACAATCTCACTTCCGACAATACTCATGGTCGTCTTGTTTGCGACTTTGTAATTGGAGGCAACTGTAGTCGTGGTGTTGATGCTAACTCTAAGCGTAATAGTAACTATTCGCCGACTGGCTACCTCAACAAGAAGTTTGTCAACCCAGACCTCGTAAAGACCAAGAACGGTTATGACTATACCAACACTCCTTGGCCGCTCATCCGTCTGGCTGACCTTTACTTAGGCTATGCTGAGTGTCTTGTAGAGACTGGTGACCTTCAGACTGCACGTATTTACCTTGATAAGGTGCGCACACGTGCCTGTCTGCCTGGTGTAAAGGAAGCTTGGGAAGAGTTTGGCAAGGATCCTTCAAAGGCTACTACCAAGGAAGGCTTGCGCGATATCGTACGCAACGAGCGTATGAACGAATTCTATCTCGAGAACCAGAACTTCTGGGATATGCGCCGTTGGCTGCTCGCTGAGACTTACTTCAACGTAAAGGCTAAGGGTATGAACATTGACGCTGAGGATATCAACGATTTCTGTAGCATTAAGGAGGTTGTGTTCGAGCGTAAGTTCCAGGCACCGATGAACTACCTGTTGCCAATCCCGTCAGCCGACATCAACCGTAACGACCATGTAGTGCAGACTCCTGGTTATTAATAAAAAAAAGCATTGTAAAATAAAAAAGACACAATGATGAAAAAGACAATTATAAAAATGCTTATGGCTGTAGCTCTTGTTGGCACCGCAGCATCATGCTCTGATGACGACAAGACAACACCGAGGGTGAATATCGACGAGTCGACTGTCACCGTTGACAGCAAGCAGCCGGGCAAAGTGGTGTTCCACTGGACCACTCCAGAGAACGCAGACTTTTATTATATCAAGGTAGCATACGACGACCCTGTTAAGGGTCATCGTGTGCTCAATGCCAGCACCTATGCCGACTCAATTATGATTGATGGTCTGTATGCCAAATATGGCGATTTGACCTATACGTTCACAGCAGTCAGCAGAGACGGCGGCGAGAAGGCTCTCTTCACAAAGACAGCAACAGCAGGTAAAGTACCTGCCGTTATCAAGGACTTTGAGGTTGGTGCTATCGACCTTACAGCCGCACAGCTTTGGACTGACGATCAGGAGTCTTCAGAGGGTCCTATCGCCAATCTTGTAGACGGCAACAACGCCACCTACTTCCACATGAGTTGGAGCGCACCTTCTGCATGGCCTCACTACATCCGTGTAGACCTTGGCAAGAAGGTAAAGGGCGTTTCGTTCTGGTATAAGGGACGTAACAACAACAATAACGACAACCCGAAGAAGATGACCATCCTGGTCAGCAACAATGCAGGTGATACTCCCGCTGCAGCTCAGGCTTGGGAGGTTGGTAAGCTCGGAAGCGATGTCCTCCCAAGTGGAAAGGCTGCTGAGTTCACTTCGCCAAGCTTCTTCAGCGACCAGGAGTTCCAGTATCTCTGGTTGCAGATTGAGGATGCTTACTCTGGCAGCAAATGGATTGCTATGGCAGAACTTAGTATCAAGGAAATGACTCGCTCAATCTACGATCCTGAGAATGAGCCTATCAAGTAGTCTTAGGTAGACATAATAAAAAAAACTCCGTGAACAGCGGCTTCAAGCCAATGTTCACGGAGTTTTTTTTGTTTTTAGGAGACTATGGCATCCTCGCCGTTGCCTGCGTAGTTAGCCTTAGTTTCTATTCTTTATTATTAATAACTTTTTCTTAGAATTCTTTTTATTGCCTCGAAAATCGAGGAGTGTGCTTGCTGGTATTTGTCCAGCGCTTTGTGCATTTCCTGTTCGCCTATCAAGGTGATTTGTGCAGCCTTGTTGTAGTCAAACTCTCCATATTGCTGCATCTGTGCTTCAACTACAATGTCGGGCTTGGAGATGAGAGCCTGCTGTTTGGTGTTTTGGTCGACCATGATGGCAATGGAGCGCAAAAGCATATTTATGTAGTTGGGAGTCATTTCTTCTTTATAGTTGTGTGTATTCACGTTGACTCCAACGAGCAGGTCGCCACGGCTTCTTGCCACCCGGTTTAGTGGCAGAGCGTTAACCAGCGCACCGTCCACAAGCAGCATTTCGTCCTTTCTGACAGGGTCGAAGAAGAGAGGAATGGAAATGCTGGAGCGTATAGCTTCGTATAGACTGCCAGAGCGGAAAACAATTTCGCGCCCGCTGTTCCAGTCGGTGGCTACGGCAGTATAGGGAATGGGCAGGTCTTCGATATTCACATCGGGCACAATCTCTTTCAAGGCGTCCATTACCTTGATGCCCTTCACCAGATGGTTGCGGCTGAAGGAGAAGTCGACCAACGAGAATATTTGCTTCTTGCTCAGCCCTAACATCCACTTCTTCACCTCGCTGAGTTTGCCGGCAGCGTACATGCCGCCAATCAGCGATCCCATGGAGCAACCGGCAACGGAAGTAATGTTGAAGCCACTGCGCTCCAACTCCTCAATGGCTCCGATATGAGCCAAGCCGCGAGCGCCTCCGCTCGAAAGTACCAATGCTACATTCTTTTTCATTTTCTTCTTTTGGGGTTTTATGCCAACCCCGTATTCAGCAGATTTTCCGGGTTAAGCTGCACGCGCAGACGGTATTTGTCGGCATAGTAGACGCTCATCAGTCGGCGCGGCTCGTGTATGGTAGGAGTCAGGGCAAGAGCCACGTGTCCCATAGTGCGGCGCAGATTAAGTTCAACGCAGGGGTGCAGCCAGAAGCCCTCGCCCTCCGAACGTGCCACAGCCATCATGTCTACGCCGAACGGACCGCTATAGACGCCGTTCATAAGTGGGGCTACAGTCTGGCGTATCTGCAGGCAGATGCTGTCGAGCAACTGCATGTCGACATAGCGCGACAGCATTTCGCGTTTGTCTGCTTCAGTAGCGCAGATGCTGGCTGTATATGCTCCGCCGCGAGTGTCGAAGAGCGACAGGCCGAGATAGTCGATTGTCCCGTCGGCATTTGCCACGAACTCCATGCCGAAGTCGTACACCTTATTATATAAAGGCTCAATCATAATGCCACCCTGCTGACGCAGTACGCCGCGCATCCATCCCAGCAGATGATTGTCAGGAGCGGGTTGTGCCACATAGCGCACGCCTCTGCCGCTGCTGCTCCATGGCGACTTCACCACGCTACGGCCGTATTGCTGCATGGCACGCAGCGCCTCGTCCTCAGTAGCGCAGTAGCGGCTTTCGCCTACTACACCAGGATTGGCATCGTGAAGCAACGGCAGCAGTCGCTCGGCGGCAAAACGGCGGCTGCTCATGTCGCGGATAGAGGCAAGACGCTCGTCGGAAGGCAGCACAGGTTCGAGCGACGGGGCTGCACGCAGCAGCTGCTCCTTAATGGTGCGGTCCCATCCCCACGGCGCAATCAGCAAGTCGTGGAGCATGTCGGCGGAAATGTGCTTAAGGTCGCCAGGGGTGACGAACGCCACGTCATGGGCATAGCGCTTCACGTGGCGCACCCATTCGAGCGCCGCCTCCACGTCGTCTACCAATACCATGTCGCCATCGTCTGCCCACAACGCAGGCAGAAAACCAAGGTCGGCACGCAGTTGGCGTCCGGCATGAGGGGCTGTGAAGCGAGACTGGTTGGCAGCCAGAGCGATATCGTGTTCGGGATTGAATATGTGAAGTTTCATAGAATGCAAAATTACTTCATTTTTTCCATATATTCCACGGATATGGTCCAACGAATGTAAAAAAAAATAAAAAACGCATATTTTGCAATATTGGGTTTGCAAATAAAGAAATAAATATTACCTTTGCATAGATTAAATCTTAACAAACCAGACAAGAAACAGAACACGGAGCGGAATGGAAGCTTTCTTCAATACACATAAGTACCTCGTTGAGCATACGGATGCTCCGGTCAGACGTGCATTAATGGACGAAATTGACTGGAGCGACCGTCTGATTGGCATTAAGGGTACAAGAGGTGTGGGAAAAACCACCTTCCTGCTGCAGTATGCCAAGGAGAACTTTGGTGCCGACGACCGCAAGTGTCTGTATGTCAATATGAACAACTTCTATTTCCAGGGACGTGGCATAGCCGACTTTGCCGCCGATTTCTACAATCGTGGAGGCGAGGTGCTGCTCATCGACCAGGTGTTCAAGCAGCCCGATTGGAGCAGGGAGTTGCGCATGTGCTACGACAATTGTCCGGGGCTTAAGATAGTGTTCACCGGTTCGAGCGTGATGCGTCTTAAGGACGAGAATCCCGAGCTGAACGGTATTGTAAATAGTTACAATCTGCGCGGTTTCTCATTCCGCGAATACCTGAACCTGCTCACAGGCAGCAGTCTGCCTGTCTATAGCTTTGACGACATTCTTGAACATCATGTGGACATAGCCACCAATATAATAGGCGAATGTAGCGATGTGCCCGAATATTTCCTTAGCTATCTGCACCACGGCTTCTACCCGTTCTTTCTTGAGCACAGGAACTTTGAGGAGAATCTGCTCAAGACGATGAATATGATGACCGAGGTGGACATCCTGCTCATCAAGCAGATTGAGCTGAAATATCTCACCAAGATCAAGAAGCTGTTCTATCTGCTGGCTTTGGACGTGGCGAAAGCACCCAATATAAGCAATCTGGCACACGACATCTCTACCAGCCGGGCTACGGTGATGAACTATATAAAGTATCTGTCCGATGCACGACTCATAAATATGATTTACAACCCGGGTGACGAATTTCCTAAGAAACCCGCCAAGATAATGATGCACAATCCCAATCTCCTGTATGCCATATATCCCATCGTGGCGCGCACTCAGGAGGTGATGGAGACGTTCTTTGTCAATACGCTGTGGAAAGACCACAAAGTGCATCAGGCAGGCAAGGACGCATGCTACATAGTTGACGACGACTGCCGTTGCCGCATTGTAGACGCTTCAGGCACATCAAGGTTGCGAAATACGGCTAAGACTATCTACGCCGAGTATAACACACCCAACGGCATTGGTTATGACAACCATATCCCGCTGTGGCTATTCGGATTATTATACTAAAACAAAAATACATTAACATTTTATTTTCAACAAAATGGCTAAAGAAAAAAAGTTTATCACATGTGATGGTAACACAGCTGCCGCTCACGTGAGCTACATGTTCACAGAGGTTGCTGCTATCTATCCTATCACTCCATCATCTCCGATGGCTGAGCACGTAGATGAATGGGCTGCCAAGGGTCGCAAGAACCTCTTCGGTCAGCGAGTTTCTATCCAGGAAATGGAGTCGGAGGCTGGTGCTGCCGGCGCCCTCCACGGATCGCTCCAGGCTGGTGCCCTCACTTCAACATACACTGCATCGCAGGGTCTGTTGCTGATGATTCCTAACATGTACAAGGTTGCCGGCGAGTTGCTGCCTTGCGTATTCAACGTTTCGGCACGTACATTGGCTTCTCACTCATTGTGTATCTTCGGTGACCACCAGGACGTAATGGCTTGCCGTCAGACAGGCTTCGCTATGTTCTGCTCTGGTTCGGTACAGGAGGTTATGGACCTCTCGGCTGTGCCTCACCTCGCTACACTCGAGACATCTGTGCCGTTCATCAACTTCTTCGACGGCTTCCGTACTTCACACGAGTACCACAAGATCGAGGAGATGGATATGGAAGACATCCGTCCGTTGGTAAATCCCGAATATATCAAGCGTTTCCGCGACCGTGCTCTTACACCGGAGCGTCCTGTAACACGCGGTACTGCTGAGAACCCCGAGACATTCTTCACACACCGTGAGGCTTGCAACGAGTACTACGACCGCATCCCTGAGGTAGTAGAGAAGTACTGCCAGGAGATGACCAAGATCACAGGCCGTGAGTATCACCTCTTCAACTACTACGGAGCTGAGGATGCTGAGAACGTAATCATCCTCATGGGTTCGGCTACAGAGCCTGCTCGCGAGGCTATCGACTACCTCAACAAGCAGGGCAAGAAGGTTGGTATGGTGGCTGTTCACCTGTACCGTCCGTTCTCGGTTGACTTCCTGAAGAAGGCTCTTCCTGCTACTGTTAAGCGCATCGCTGTTCTCGACCGTACTAAGGAGCCGGGTGCTGAGGGCGAACCTCTGTACCTCGACGTTAAGTCGGCTCTCTACGACGACGAGCGCAAGCCGCTTATCGTTGGTGGCCGTTACGGTCTGGGTTCTTCTGATACAACACCTGCCAAGATTGTCGCTGTATTCAAGAACCTTGAGCTTCCGCAGCCTAAGAACCACTTCACAGTGGGCATCGTTGACGACGTTACATTCACTTCGCTTCCTGAGGAAGAGGAGATTCCGATGGGCGGCGACGACCTGTTCGAGGCTAAGTTCTACGGACTCGGTGCTGACGGTACTGTAGGTGCCAACAAGAACTCAGTACAGATTATCGGTAACAACACCAACAAGTACTGCCAGGCTTACTTCTCATACGACTCAAAGAAGTCGGGTGGCTTCACTTGCTCACACCTGCGTTTCGGCGACAGCCCAATCCACAGCGCATATCAGGTAAATACTCCTAACTTCGTGGCTTGCCACGTTCAGGCTTACCTCCACATGTATGACGTTACTCGCGGTCTGCGCAAGAACGGCTACTTCCTGTTGAACACCATCTTCGACGGTGAGGAGCTCGTTAACTTCATTCCTAACAAGGTAAAGCGTTGCTTCGCTCAGAACAACATCACCGTTTACTATATCAACGCTACTAAGATTGCTCAGGAGATTGGTCTCGGCAACCGTACCAACACCATCCTCCAGTCTGCATTCTTCCGTATCACAGAGGTTATTCCTTTGGATCTCGCTGTAGAGCAGATGAAGGCATTCATCGTTAAGTCTTACTCTAAGAAGGGTCAGGACGTTGTTGACAAGAACTTCGGCGCTGTAGACCGTGGTGGTGAGTACAAGCAGTTGACAGTAGATCCAGCTTGGGCTAACCTCGCTGACGATGAGGCTAAGGAGGATAACGCTCCAGCATTCGTTAAGGAGCTCGTTCGTCCTATCAACGGCCAGGCAGGTGACCTCTTGAAGGTTTCTGACTTCGTTAAGCACGACACAGTAGACGGTACATGGCAGAACGGTACTGCAGCATTCGAGAAGCGTGGTGTAGAGGCATTCGTTCCTGTATGGAATGTTGAGAACTGTATCCAGTGTAACAAGTGTTCGTTCGTTTGTCCTCACGCTGCTATCCGTCCGTTCGTTCTTACCGACGAGGAGCTTGCTGGTATCGAGGGGCTTGAGACACAGGAAATCAAGGCTCCGGCTGCTCTGAAGGGCATGCACTTCCGCATTGAGACTTCTGTACTCGACTGTCTTGGCTGCGGCAACTGTGCCGACGTTTGCCCGGGCAAGAAGAACAAGGAGACCGGCGAGCTCGAGAAGGCTCTCAAGATGGTTCCGTTCAACGTAGACGCAGAGGATATGCAGAAGGAAGCACAGAACTGGGAGTACCTCGTTCACAACGTAGCTTCTAAGCAGGATCTCGTAGACATCAAGCAGAGCCCAAAGAACTCTCAGTTCGCTCAGCCTCTGTTCGAGTTCTCAGGCGCTTGCTCTGGTTGCGGTGAGACTCCTTACGTTAAGCTCATCTCTCAGCTCTTCGGCGACCGTCAGATGATTGCTAACGCTACAGGTTGCTCTTCTATCTACTCAGCTTCTATCCCGTCAACACCTTACACAAAGAACGCTAAGGGTCAGGGTCCTGCATTCGACAACTCATTGTTCGAGGACTTCTGCGAGTTCGGTCTTGGTATGGTACTCGGCAACAAGAAGATGAAGGAGCGCATCTGCCACCTCCTCGAAGAGGCTAAGGCTGACGAGCACGTTCCTGCAGAGTTCGTTGCTGCTGCTGATAAGTGGATGGCCAACATGAACGATTCAGAGGGTTCTAAGGAGGCTGCTGCCGAGCTCAAGCCGCTCATCGCCGCTGGTGCTGAGAGGGGTTGCCCGGTTTGCGCTGAATTGAAGACTCTCGACCACTACCTCGTAAAGCGCAGCCAGTGGATTATCGGTGGCGACGGTGCTTCTTACGATATCGGTTACGGCGGTCTCGACCACGTATTGGCTTCTGGTGAGGACGTAAACATCCTCGTACTCGATACTGAGGTTTACTCTAACACAGGTGGTCAGTCGTCTAAGTCAACTCCGCTCGGTGCTATCGCTCAGTTTGCTGCTCAGGGCAAGCGTATCCGCAAGAAGGACCTCGGCTTGATGCAGACAACATACGGCTACATCTACGTAGCTCAGATTGCTATGGGTGCTGACAATGCTCAGACATTGAAGGCTATCCGCGAGGCAGAGGCTTATCCAGGTCCGTCACTCATCATCGCTTACGCTCCGTGTATCAACCACGGTCTGAAGCGCAAGGGCGGTATGGGTCGCTCACAGAACGAGGAGAAGCTCGCTGTTGACTGCGGTTACTGGCACTTGTGGCGTTTCAACCCGCTGTTGGCTGACGAGGGCAAGAACCCGTTCACTCTCGACTCTAAGGCTCCTAAGTGGGACGACTTCCGCGACTTCCTCCTCGGCGAGGTTCGTTATCTGTCAGTACAGAAGGCATTCCCGAAGGAGGCCGACGAGCTCTTCAGCCAGGCTGAGAAGATGGCTAAGCTCCGCTACCAGACTTACGTTCGTAAGAGCCAGGAGGACTGGAGCGAGCAGATCTAAAAAATAGAAATTGATGTTTAATGATTGATTGCTGGTTTTTAGTGATTGATTATTGAATAGATAATTAAGTGGCAGCGCCTTAGGTGTTGCCACTTTTTTTGTAGGGGGTGTAGCATTTCGCGATCCCCTTTCTTATTTACGCTGAACGGTTTGTTCACCGTCGACTTGCATAATTTAGGACGTTTTTCAGCTCACTTTTTATGCGAAAATGTGCTTCTAAAGGTTAGATTTTTGGCTTTTAGGGTTCAAAATTCAATAAAAAGCCCTTTTTCAGGGCAAAAATCCATGGTTTTAATGCCTTTCAAAGACAATACCATAATACAAGAAATAAGAGATAATAGCCATGTATTCAGTATGTTAAGCATTTTTTCCAGTTTGCAATCACATTATACGATACTTATACTTCGTTGTGATTGGTTTGCTGCTTTGGCTTGATTTCGATTGAAAAATGCTTGTTTTGATAGGGTTTGATGTAGAAACAAGCGAAAATCAATTACTGACAGTCTGTATTTTGCTCTGAAAAACCGTCAGAAATTGGCTGTTGAGGCTCTATTTATGTTGAAGAAGAAAAGGAAAGAGCACGAATACGACGATGATGAGGCTTGTGGACGGATGAGTGTTGTGTATGCAAAATATTGTGTACCAATACATTAGCTATATATATTGCTATTGCGGTTAGTCATTTAGTCATTTAGTCATTTAGTCATTTTCGATTTTGGGAATGTCATTTTTGGGTCTATAGTATAATATATAAATTTATATATTATACTATAGGGGGCTGACTGCACTTTTTTTGATTTTGACTAAATGACTAAATGACTAAATGACTAAATGACTAAACCATCGACTACCGTGCCACTATCTGCTTTCCCGACAAAATGGTCACGTCATTCCCGACAACTATTGCAAGTGTGATTGGAATGTATTAACTTTGCAGCCGTGATACAGAACTGACATTTTGCAATCTCGGGAGGCTGCAGAAATTCTCTCGGCAGACAGTAAAAATTCTCTCGGCAGACAGTAAAGACAGCTTCAATATCACACTATCATAACAACAAACGTTTCACCCAAAACAGATACAGACACACAAGATGATACAGGAATACCAGATACGAGTTTTGCCCGTTGTGGCTTCAAGCGAGCAGAATATACGACAGTTTGTGGCAGAGGACAAGGGCATTGATGTCCGTACGATTAATGCCGTGCGTGTTCTGAAGCGTAGCATTGACGCACGCCAGCGCACCATTTTCATCAATCTTACGGTAAGAGTCTACATCAACGAATTGCCACAGGATGATGAGTATGTCAGCACAGAATATGGTGATGTAAGTTCAAAGCCAGCAGTGGTTGTTGTGGGCGAAGGACCTGGCGGATTGTTTGCCTCGCTCAGGCTTATTGAACTCGGTCTGCGTCCGATTGTGCTGGAACGTGGCAAGAATGTGCGCGACCGCAAGGTAGACCTTGCTAACATAAAGAAAACGCAGAAGGTAGATCCCGAGAGCAACTATTGCTTCGGCGAGGGTGGGGCTGGAGCCTATTCTGATGGCAAACTATATACCCGCTCAAAGAAGCGTGGCAATATCGAGAAGATTCTTAATGTTTTCTGCCAGCATGGTGCGTCTACCTCAATCCTTGCCGACGCTCATCCACACATTGGTACCGACAAGTTGCCGAAGGTGATTGAAAATATGCGCGAGACGATAATACGATGCGGTGGCGAGGTGCATTTTCAGACCAAGATGACACGTCTTGTCATCAACAACGACACAGTTGTGGGTGTAGAGGCTCTGAATCTGCTGACGGGTGTCGAGGAGGTTTATCGCGGACCGGTAATACTTGCTACAGGCCATTCGGCACGCGACGTGTATCGCTATCTTGCCGAGGCTAAGGTGGAGATAGAGGCTAAGGGCATTGCTGTAGGTGTGCGTCTGGAGCATCCCTCGCAACTGATTGACCAGATACAGTATCATTCAAAACAGGGTAGAGGAAAATATCTGCCTGCGGCTGAGTACAGCTTTGTGACGCAGGTGGCCGACCGTGGGGTTTATTCGTTCTGTATGTGTCCGGGCGGTTTTGTCATTCCGGCAGCTACCGACAAGGAGCAGCTCGTGGTGAACGGTATGAGTCCGAGCAATCGCGGCACTCAATGGAGCAATTCGGGTATGGTAGTTGAGACACGTCCTGAGGATGTGGAAGGCGATGAGAATGATCCGTTGCGCGTGATGCACTTCCAGGAGCAGCTTGAGCGTGCATGCTGGCAGCAGGGCAATATGAAGCAGACGGCTCCGGCGCAGCGCATGGCCGACTTCGTCAACGGCCGCCTCTCGTACGACCTCCCCAAGAGCAGCTATGCGCCAGGTCTGATTTCGTCGCCGTTGCACTTCTGGCTGCCCCGCCAGGTGGGCAAGCGACTGCAGGAGGGATTCAAGAAGTTTGGCAAGATGAGTCACGGATTCCTCACCAATGAGGCTGTGATGATAGCCACCGAAACACGCACGTCATCGCCGGTACGCATTGTGCGCGACCGTGAGACATTGCAGCATGTGCGCATACATGGTCTGTTCCCGTGTGGCGAGGGAGCAGGATATGCAGGCGGCATCGTGTCGGCAGGTGTCGATGGCGAACGGTGTGCCGAGATGTGTGCCGCCTACATGAAGGTGTAATAAATAAAAATAGGGGCGAGTAGAGGTTGTTTTACTCGCCTATTTTTATGACATATTCGCTCATGAACGAAGCTCCGGGCTGCAGATGGTTCATGAGATATTTGTCGCGGAATTGTCCCTTGTACTCATAATGGTCGTGAACACCATACCACGGTTCGAGGCAGATGAATGGGGCGTTCTTGCCGTAGGGAGTCCATATGCCTACACAAGGTGTGTTGAACTTTACCGTAACAACGGGGCGGGCATCCTGCGGGTCGAGTATCTCGATGGAGTGAAGCTGACAGTGGTCGATGACGATGGCATCGTCCTTGAATGTCTCCTCGTTGAAGGGCAGCAGTCCGCCTTCGAGTGTCGGCAACGGATAGCGGTCGTCGGTGATGCAGCCTTCGTGGTTGCCGTAGATGCGGTCAATCTCGTCGGTGTTGTCGAAGCGCAGCACGCCCTTGATAGGTTCGCCCTCGCTGATACCAGGCAGATTGAAAGCAGGATGTGCGCCAATCTGGAAGTGCATCTCACGGGTGTCAGTATTGTGTACATGCCATATTACGTGTACCTCATTGTCCACCAGCTTGTAGGTGACAGAGAGCATGAAGCGGTAGGGATATTGGCGCAGGGTGTTATCGGTCTCGTGCAGTACATAGGTGACGCTGTGGTCGGTTTGTCGCAGAACCTTGAAGTTCATGTCGCGTGCAAATCCGTGACGGCCCAACTGGTAAGTCTCGCCATCGGTGCGATAGGTGCCTTTCCACAGTCCGCATACTATAGGGAAGAGTATTGGCGAGCGTCTGCCCCAATACTTGTCGTCGCCCTGCCAAAGATATTCCTTTTCGTCAGCATCCTTGATGCTCTGAAGTTCGGCACCAAGGTCGGATACTTCAACTGTCAAATATTCGTTTTGTAGCTTTTCCATTGTTCGTTTGGTTCTAGTCTTCAAACTTGTTTATTTGGTTCTTTCTTCAAACATCTTCATAAGCCACTGCTTCTGTTCGGCAATGGTCAGATTGCTGTTGTCGAGCAACAGGGCATCGTCAGCCTGGCGTAGTGGTGAAGTGGCGCGATGGGTATCGATATAGTCACGCTCCTCTACGTTCTTGAGTATGTCGTCGAAGTCGGCTGGCATCCCCTTTGCCTGCAGTTCCTTGTATCGGCGCATAGCACGTATCTCGGCTGTGGCAGTAACAAAAATCTTCAGTTCGGCATCGGGGAATACAACTGTTCCGATGTCGCGTCCGTCCATTACGATGCCTTTATCGCGTCCCATAGCCTGCTGTTGCTCCACCAGTTTGGCGCGTACGAATGGCAGGGCTGCTACAGGACTTACGTGCTGTGACACCTCGAGCGAGCGTATTTGGTTTTCCACTACCTCACCGTTGAGACAAGCTTCAGGACGACCGGTCTCAGCATTCAGTTTAAACGAAATCTGCACCTGTGGCAGAAGTTGCTCCAGACGTTCGGCTTCAACATTGCCCTTGCCGTCAAAGAGGTTGTTGCGCATTGCAAACAGCGTCACGGCACGATACATAGCGCCCGTGTCAACGTAGATATAGCCCACCTCGCGGGCCAAGTCTTTTGCCATAGTGCTTTTTCCGCACGACGAGTATCCGTCAATGGCTATCACAATTTTCTTCATTTCAGTATATAGTCTTATATAATTCTCTTTTTAACCTTTTACCTTTTTACCTTTCAAAGGTTGAATGCCGCATTCACCACTATCGACGAGCTCGAAACGTGGTATTTGCCATATGCCAGGTTTATCTTGATGCGGCTGAGATTCAGTCCGGCACCGAACGACAGACCAGCGCCATGCGAACTCTTGCCGTCAGCCGACTCAATCTTCATGTCATGAGCCCGTCGGAAGTTGTAGCCGCCACCAATCCATATCGACTCCGAGATGACAGCGTCGACACCTAATACAAGGTGGTTGACGAAGCTATAGTTCCAATGGTTAAGGCCTACCAATGTGGCGGATAGACGGAAGGGCATATTTTCAAATTTTTTGCTTGCGCCGACCTGCAGGTCGATAGGCATACTTTCAAAGTCGTCGTCGTAAGCCTTGAGCTGTCCACCGAGGTTGCGTGCCACAGCCGACACAGACCATTCGGTATCGGGGTCGTAATAGTTGAGACCAAGGTCGACACCCATAGCCAGTGAGTTGTAGCTGCCTATGTACGAAGTGATGAATCGGGCAGCAATACCGCCAGCAATGCGACTGCCGAGCATATAAGAGAAATGTCCGCTCACGGCGATGTCCTTGGCTGAAAATTCGCCCGTCTGCTGATTGTCGGCATCGGTCTGTCGCATTGTGCCGTAATTGATAAACTGTCCACTTACGGCCCATGATATTTTCTCGCCGACATTGCGGTTGAATGATGCGCTTGCTGCCATCGAGCCCGACATATAAGTCATGAAGTTGAATCCGATGGTCTTGTCGCTTACCGACGACAGCAAGGCAGGGTTGTGAAAAGTCAGAGAAGCGTCGTCCTCGATAAGCGAAGTGTTGTCGCCGCCCAGCGCCGCAGCGTGCGCACTAACCGGAAGGCGCAGAAAATTATATAGCGTCTGGCTTTCCTGAGCGCACATTGTGGCGATGCTGGCGAATGTAAGTATATAAAATGCGGTTAAAAATCTTTTCATCGTTTATATAATATGGTGCAAAGTTAGTAAATAAACGATAAATACCTCATTTTATTGTCTCGTTTTATCATCTCATTTTATGATTTCCTTAGCACGTTCAAGTGCCAGGTTGATGTGGCTGCAGATGTTGTCCTCGCCGATAAGGTCGTAGAACTTGGCCTTTTCGAGCTGGCTGTGTACCTTAGGACTTACTCCCGACAGCACAATCTGAATGCCCTCGTTCTTGCTCATAAGGCAGAGGTTGGTGAGGTTGTGAATACCTGTTGAGTCGACGAATGGTACCTTACGCATACGGATGATACGTACCTTCGGACGGTCGCCGAATGTGGCCATAATCTCCTCAAACTTGTTGCCGGCACCGAAGAAGTAAGGACCGTTGATTTCGTACACCTCAACGCCCTGTGGTATTGTAAGGTGCTCAAGATTACCTTTGACGATGTCTGACTCCTCGTTGATTTCGTCCATGATTACCTTCACGTCTGTAGTCTCCGACATGCGCTTCATGAAGAGCAGGCAGGCGATGATGAGTCCCACCTCAATGGCAACTGTAAGGTCGAAGATGATGGTGAGGAAGAAGGTGATGAGCAGCACGGTGACGTCGCTCTTAGGGTTCTTCATCAGCGCTACGAACGAGCGCCATCCGCACATTCCGTACGATACGATTACGAGCACACCGGCAAGACATGCCATAGGGATGTACTTGGCAAGCGGCATGAGGAAGAGGAAGATAAGCAACAAAACGATGGCGTGGATGATGCCTGCGATAGGTGTGCGTCCGCCGTTGTTGATGTTGGTCATTGTACGGGCTATGGCTCCTGTGGCAGGAATACCGCCGAAGAGAGGCGAAGCAAGGTTGGCTACACCTTGTGCTATAAGCTCTGTGTTGGAGTTGTGGTGGTCGCCTATGACACCATCTGCTACTGTGGCAGAGAGCAGCGACTCGATGGCACCGAGCACAGCAATGGTGAGCGCCGGAGCTACAAGACTCTTGATGGTTTCCCATGTCATTGCCGGAACCTGCATATCCGGGATATCGTTGCTCACGCTGAAGCGGTCGCCGATGGTCTCGATGGTGCTGACGCCAAAGTAAGTCTTGAGTATCAAGGCTGCGATGGTCATGATGATGATGGCAACGAGCGAGCCAGGTATCTTCTTGCTGAATTTTGGGGTGATGGCTATGATTATAACGCTCACGATGCCCACGAGCGAGCACCACAGGTCGGCTGTAGAGAAATGCGAGATGTAGCAGCCCCATTTCTCGATGAAGTCGGACGGTACGGAGTCGATGGTAAGTCCGAAGAGGTCCTTGATCTGTGTGGTGAAGATGGTAACGGCAATACCGCTGGTGAATCCTACTACAATAGGGTAGGGGATGTACTTGATGATAGTGCCAAGCTTAAGCACTCCGAACATAATAAGGAACACACCTGCCATGAGAGTGGCTATGGTAAGACCTTCAAGTCCGTATTTCTGTATAATGCCGTATATGATGATGATGAAAGCACCAGTAGGACCTCCAATCTGTACTTTGCTGCCGCCGAGCAGCGAGATAATGAATCCGGCAACGATAGCCGTGATGATGCCTTTCTCAGGCGTTACGCCCGAGGCGATACCAAATGCAATGGCAAGCGGCAGGGCGACAATGCCCACAATGATGCCCGCCATGAGGTCGCTCATGAACGTCTTACGGTTGTACGACTTTAGCGTCGTAAACAGTTGGGGTTTGAAATCGAATGTCTTCATCCTCAAAATTTTAGTGTTGAAATGAATTGAATATAAAACAATAGTTTCCTGTAAACGACTGCAAAATTAAGCATTTTTTAGAAGATGGCAAAATAGTAACCAAGCAAAAACGGGAAAAGCGGTTGGCATAAAGAATAATTTATGATGTTTCGTTGCTTTTTGTGCCAGACATTGTGTAACTTTGCAAAATAGAGGCTTCACCCCAGCCGCTTATTAAAGATAAAAACAACAATATAATATTGAGGAGTGGAACAGAAAAAGTCACGGCGTGCTGATTTGGAGAGATGGCGTCCTATATTTTTTGTAGCGGGACTCGTAATGCCTCTGTTGCTGTTTCTTGCCGCACTTGAATACAGAACCCTGGCAGAGCCTGAAATTGACATGTCGAGCCTTATGGATGACGTGTCTAAGGAGAACGAGTATATTCCCGTGCCTTCGCCCGAACGGACAGATATGGCTGCTGCTGCCCATGCTAAGCCTAAAAAGCCAGACACGCAACAGCTGAAGGTGGTCGACCATAAGACTCCAGTGAATAGACTTGACAATATTGCCCAAAGTCGCAATGAAAGCGAAGAAGGCGATGAGGGTAATGGCGGCGAAAAGGCTGAAGGCGACACTAAAACGACGCCACAGCCCATAGCTGTAGATATGGGCGACAATCCGCTCAATTTCCGCATTGTAGAGCAGTTGCCCGAATTTCCAGGCGGTATGTCGGCATTCGTAAAATGGCTGACCGACAACCTGAAGTATCCCTACTCGGCACAAAGCCAGAAGATAAAGGGACGAGTGGTTGTAACGTTCATAGTCAATCGCGACGGAACTACAAGCGACCTGAAGGTTTCGAAGTCGGCACATCCCATTCTCGACCGCGAGGCCCTGCGCGTAATGCGTATGATGCCGCGCTGGAAGCCCGGTGTGGCCAACAATCGACCATGTCGCACCATGATGGCAATACCCGTTGAGTTCGCATTGTAACATACTAAAAACATACATTCTTTTATATAGAAATTTAAGATATTCAAAAAGATATTATGAAGACAGCTGATGAAATATTGAAGCAAGTGAATGATTTTCTCGACAATCTTGCTTACGATCGCAAACCAGAGTCGCTTTACGCACCAATACGTTATGTGCTCTCTATGGGAGGCAAACGTATACGTCCTGTACTGATGCTTTTGGGCTACAATATGTTCAAAGACAATCCCGAAAGCATCCTGATGCCGGCTTGCGCTCTTGAGACCTATCACAACTATACATTGCTGCACGACGACCTTATGGACAACGCTTCCATACGTCGTGGCCATCAGACAGTACATTGCAAGTGGAATGCCAATACAGCCATCCTTTCGGGCGACTCGATGCTTGTACTGGCATATCAGCGCATGGCGCAATGTGACAAGGCTCACTTGGCACAGGTGCTTGGCATATTCACCGAGACAGCTCTGCAGATAGGCGAGGGTCAGCAGTACGATATGGACTTTGAGCATCGCAACGATGTAGCCGAAGACGAATACATAGAGATGATACGACTCAAGACGAGCGTACTGCTTGCTTGTGCGCTCAAGATAGGTGCTGTGCTGGCTGGAGCGTCTGAGGAAGATGCCGAGAATCTTTATAAGTTTGGTGAGCGCATAGGTCTTGCTTTCCAGTTGCAGGACGACTATCTTGACGTTTATGGCGACCCCAAGGTTTTCGGTAAGGCAATTGGTGGAGACATCATGTCGAACAAGAAGACCTACATGCTTATCAATGCCTTCAATCGTGCCAACGCACAGCAGCGTGCTGAACTGGAGCGCTGGGTGAATGCCGAAACATTCGACCGTGAGGAGAAGATTGCTGCCGTGACAAAGTTGTACAACGAGATAGGCGTAGACCGTTTGGCACAGGACAAGATAGCACAATACTTCGGCGAAAGTCGAAAGTATCTTGATGCCGTGAGTGTTTCGGACGACCGCAAGGTAGAACTGGCAGCTTATGCACAGCGTATGATGAAGCGCAAGTATTAATTTCTGTGTTTCATCCAATCACTAATCAATCATTACTAATTAATCATTAAACGTGCCCTACCGTAGATTTCCAAAGACAGATACTGCTCGCCTGCGCTCGCTCGGAGAATTGCTTGACAATAATGATGTTTATGCTGCCAAGACAAGGTTTATCAGCATGGACGTAATCGCTAAGGCAAAGAATTTGCATGACCAGCTGAAGACGTTGAGCAAACAGTTTCTGTTGTGTTATGAAGCCCAAATGCGCAATTATAAGCGTGTGGCAAAACCGCAGAAGCATATGATGATGTATTTGCAGCACTTTGTGCGTGTGTTGCTGATGAGCGTAGAGCGTGGTGAAATAAAGGGTTCGGCACTCAGCGAATTCTATGCCATTGATGATCCGGAGGAGACTTTGCGTCAGCTGCACATAGTGGATGATGCCTGTAAAATAGCTCCAATGATTATAGAAGGCGAGAAAAAACGCATAGCTGCCGGTGGCCGGCCCATTTACAATCCAACCATCGGTATGGTGGCAACGCATTTCGATATTTTTGCCGACATTTATAAGCAACAGCGCATATTGAATGATAAGGCCGACCGTGCACTCGCCCAGTTGAAGGCTATGCGTGCACAGGTCGATGTGCTGACAGTGGATATTTGGAATACGGTGGAGGCTCACTTTGCCGATTTGCCACCAGAGATACGCTACGACAAATGTCGCAAATATGGCTTGATATATTATTATCGTAAAGGAGAAAACAAGATATGAATTTCATAGACACACACACACATCTCGACGGCGAGGAATTTGCAGCCGACCTGCATGAGGTTGTCGACAGGGCTCGTGAGGCTGGAGTTAGCAAGGTGTTTGTGCCGGCTATTGACCTTAAGTCGGTGGATACGGTGGTAGAAACGTGCAATCAGTTTCCCGGTTACGCCTATCCAATGATAGGATTGCATCCCGAGGAGGTGAGGGCCGACTGGAGCAGCGTTCTCGATGAAATGTACAAGCGCCTGAAGCCTGGCCATCCTTTCATCGCAGTTGGCGAAGTGGGAATTGATTACTATTGGTCGCGTGAGTTTGAGAAAGAGCAACTTATGGCTTTTGAGCGTCAGGTGCAATGGTCGATAGAGACTCGTCTGCCGCTTATGATTCATTGTCGTAAGGGGCAGAACGAGATGGTGAGTATGTTGCGTCATTATGCCGACGAATTGCCAGGAGGAGTGTTCCATTGCTTCACAGGCAATGAGCACGAGGCTGAAGAACTGCTGCAGTTTGAACGTTTTGTTCTTGGCATTGGTGGCGTGCTGACATTCAAGAAGAGCCATCTGCCTGAAGTGTTGCCCAGTGTGGTGCCACTCAACCGTATTGTTCTCGAAACCGACTCGCCGTATATGGCACCTGTGCCTATGCGTGGCAAGCGCAACGAAAGCGCTTATGTAGCATATGTATTGCAGAAACTTGCTGAGTGCTATGGGGTCGATTTGCAATGTGTGGCTGATACTACAAATGCTACTGTTAAGAGAATATTTGGTATATAAAAAGGTTTATCCGGAATTTGGAGTGATTAAATTATTCGTTAAGTCTTCGTTAAGTCTTCGTTAAGTCTTCGTTATACCTTCGTTATACCTTCGTTATACCTTCGTTAAATCTCCGTTATGCCTTCGCTTCGTTAACGTAGGCAGATCGAGTTCACTACGGAGGCAGATCGAGTTCACTACGGAGGATGAACGAATAACGAACGAAGGAACAACGGAGCGAGAAAGAATGAAATGCTATATCAACACAAACGGTGTAACGACGAGGGCGTGTCAAAAGTCACAGCAGTACGCCCCGAAGGGGCAGAAGCTCATAGCCCAGGGCAACACCCTGGGTAAAAGTATCGCAAATCATTATGCGCCCTGTAAGGGCAAAAGCGTTAATTATCAATGCTTTTGCCCTTGCAGGGCGTTTTGCTATTTTCAATCCGTACACCCAAGGCGCTGCCTTGGGCTATGTGCTTTTGGGGCTTTCAGCCCGTTTTGTTTGACTTTTGACACACCCTCATGAATGTATGGCCATTTACAATCGTGGCTCCTTTTATTTCTTAAGGAAGCTGTATTGTCTTATTACAGCTCCGTTATCGTCGGCAAGGAACTTTACGAATCCTGCTTTGTTGTTTGCCTCTGTATCGGCTTTAGGCAAACGAGCATTGTCTATAACTTTCTGTCCGTTTACCGAAACCGTAATGTTGTCTGCCTGTACGCTGATGTTTGCAGTACACCATTTGTCGTTGCTTGCAAACTTATGCCATACGTCGTTTCCGTACAGTCTTGCTCCATGCTGGCGGTTGAATATGAGCGCAGGTACAGAGCGCAGGCTTAGGGTAAGGTCGCCTTCGGTGAGCCAGTCGAATGCAATGTCGAAGTTGGCAAGCTCGTCGTGGATAATCCAGAATCCGCGTTTCTCCATTCTTGTCTCCTCGGTATGGCTTTGGTTGTAGCCACCTTCGGCGTGCCAGTTGTCGATGGCAGCAAGCACTTGGTCTATATAAGTGTCAACGCCTTCCTCGTCGTAGTGGCGTATGAACGACTGCTTGGCAGCATAGAGTAGGGCGTAGGCGTATTTTCCTGCGTTGGCTTCGGGGTGTGAACTGATTATCTCGGTTGAGGCAAGAGCCATAGCGTCGTCAAGGTTGGCATTGCCATAATACTTGCGCATATATGTAAGGGCCTGAATAGAGTGAGTGTAGCCCATTTCGATGATAATCTTGCGACGCAGATTGTCATTGGTAGTCAAGGCGTCGGCTTCGCGAAGAATCAAGTAGCGTTGTTCGGGAGTAAGCGTGGCGCGTTCGGTTGTCATCAGCATTTTTGCCACAACAGCTTCGCGTTCGGCGGCAGGCTTTTGCTTTGCCATGTCTGCCAGTAGCTGTACCGCCTTTTCGGGAGCATTGTTTATTATTATCATGTCTGCCTTGTCCTGTGGCATCTTGCTCATTTCGGTTATTTCGCGATTAAGGCTTGTCGGCCAGAAAGGGATGGCAGCTGGCTTAGGTTTTACAGTAGCTATAGGTTGGGCTGCCTTTTTGCGTCCTGAATGAATGTCAAGAATTTCCTTCACCTTGGTCTTTATTCCCGGCTGTCCAGCGGCAGCTTCTGCAATTCGGTCGTCAATGCCGTTCATAGACAGGAGAATATCGTAAGCTGTTGTTGACAGTTCTGGAACTTCCAGATACATTGCTATATGGCCCGCATCGGCAGGCTTGGCACATTTGGCGAGCAGTTGCATCATATGCTGCTGAACGTCGGTGTCATAGCTGCGGTCGAGAGCTTTCTTCAATCCGCTACGCAATACGTCTGTGTATTTTTTGCCTGAGCTACTCAACGTGTAGTCAACGATAGCGTCTATGGTTTGCAGACACGCTCTGTACTGACGGGCATCGTCGGGTTCGCCCATTCGGCTAAGCATTTCAACGCTTATCTCTGCATTGTTGGCAAGTGAGTCGAGAATATCTATTGTTGGGGTGCGACCTGTTAAGGTGCGTTGTTTTACCGCTTCTGTTGCAAATCGTTCTATGGTGCGTCGGCTTGTTTGTGCATAAAGTGCAATATTGCAGCATATTGCAATAAGTAGAATTGTAATACGTCTCATTATTGATTATTCTGAATAATTTTTGGCTTGCAAAGGTACGCATAAAAACACAGAAGACCTAACGTCGTGTTGTTTTATGAAAATAAAAACATAAAAAATTGTTACTTTCGTTGCTGTTGTCTGATTTTATATGTAATTTTACGCTATGTATCAGAAATTCATAATTAATCAAGACGGAGTACTGAAGTTTGGTAATGTCTATCTGCATCGCGATCTGCTCGACAAAGGCGAACGATGCCCCTTTGGCGGTGGGTTGTGGAAGATTGACAACAGCCGTGGGGCGATAATGCTGTACGGACGTTCGTTTGATTTCGGACGACCTGATTTCGATTTTCTTAAGAGTGTGGATTGGAGCTGTCTCGGTGGCAAAGAGCGTCCGTTACTCTTCATTCCGCACTGGCCCGACGAGAGTATAGTTGAGCCTGTGGTAATAAAAGACACCTATTAATAATGCATAAAAAATAGTAAACCGACAACAAAATGAGCAATATTAAATACGACAACCCTGTAGAACAAAGATTTCACGACGACCTTTACGGCTACTTGCGTACATTGGACTTAGTAGACGAACGGATGCCCGAAGCTCCCGATCTTGACGACCTGTGGTTTAAAATAGGTCAAAGCTATATGACGGATGGCATACGTGAGTACAACACAGGTTATCCGTCGGTGGCATTGGGATGGATGATGTTCATAGGCATGGCTGTGGCAATGTATTGGGATGTGGAATGGGAGGTATATGGAAAGGTGCCCGATTTGTATCTGTATCTGCGCGACCGTATCGACTTCGACCATATGGACGACTACATTCTCGACAAGGTGCTTTGTCTTGATGCCGACAGTCGCAAGAAGATGAACGATGCTGTGGCTGAGAGCGCTTCGCGTACATATAATATGATGTCGCACATGTGTCTTGAACCAGGAACAGCCGCTGCTATGCGAGCTTTTACAGCTGCTCTTCATCAGATGTATGTAATGGGCGTGGCTGTAGAATTGAAGGCTTTGGGCTATCACATGACAAAGCTGTAAGGCTTAAAATAAATAAAACAACCCTTAAAACCTATTTGATTATGATAGAATATCTGTTGCAGCACCTTTGGGCCATTTGGACATTAGTGGCTATGGTGTGTCTTATAATGGAGATGTCGTCGGGCGATTTCTACATCACCTGTTTCGGCATTGGAGCAATTGTTGCTCTTATTGTATCGCTTTTTGCTGCACCCTTTTGGTTGCAGGTTGTGGTGTTCGCGGTGTTCAGCGTACTTTCTATCTTCTATCTTCGACCGAGTCTGGTGGCTCTGCTCAATCATGATGCCGACCGTCGTGTGAGCAATGCCGATGCCATAATTGGTCGTACAGGTGAGGTGACAGAGACAATAAAGGCCGGAGGATACGGACGTGTAAAACTCGATGGCGATGACTGGAAGGCGCAATCGGACAGTGCTACTGACCTCGTAATAGGAACAAAGGTCCGCATTGTCGGACGTGATAGCATCATCATCAAGGTGGTTCCCGAATATTAAACTCTAATCATTAACATTTAAAACATTAGTACAATGGAAATCATGACAATCATTCTTATTGCACTCGTAGTGCTTGCAGTCATTTTTGTGAAGATGGCTGTAGTTATAATCCCTCAGAGCGAGACTAAAATTGTTGAGCGTCTTGGTAAATATTACGCTACGCTCAGCCCTGGTATAAATATCATCATTCCGTTCATCGACCGTGCCAAGACCATTGTCACCATGTATCGTGGACGTTATGCTTACTCCACCACTATCGACTTGCGTGAACAGGTGTACGACTTCGACAAGCAGAACGTTATCACTAAGGATAATATCCAGATGCAGATTAATGCCCTGCTTTATTTCCAGATTGTCGACCCGTTTAAGGCTGTGTACGAAATCAACAACCTGCCTAACGCTATCGAGAAACTTACACAGACCACTCTGCGTAACATTATTGGTGAGATGGAGCTTGACCAGACTCTTACTTCGCGCGATACTATCAACACCAAGCTTCGTGCTGTGCTCGATGATGCAACCAACAAATGGGGTATCAAGGTGAACCGTGTAGAGTTGCAGGACATTATTCCACCGTCAAGCGTGCTTCAGGCTATGGAGAAGCAGATGCAGGCTGAGCGTAACAAGCGTGCAACAATCCTCACATCCGAGGGACAGAAGCAGGCCGAAATTCTCAAGTCGGAAGGTGAGAAAACTTCTACCATCAACCGTGCTGAGGCTGCCAAGCAGCAGGAGATACTGCGTGCCGAAGGTCAGGCTCAGGCCCGCATACGTAAAGCCGAAGCTGAGGCTGTTGCTATCGAAAAGATTACAGAGGCAGTGGGCAAGAGCACCAATCCTGCCAACTATCTGCTTGCACAGAAGTATATACAGATGATGCAGCAGCTTGCTGAGGGCGATAAGACAAAGACCGTATTCCTGCCGTTTGAGGCTACAAATATGCTGGGCAGTCTGGGTGGAATTAAGGAATTGTTTAAGGAGGATAAGTAAAAGCCCCACCCATGGCCCCCTCCCCCATAGGGAGGGGAGCTAACACCTTATTATTATATATTGGTCCACTTATAACTTGTAACCTCCAAATTACTCGCCCAATATATTGGATAATTCCATTTTTGAATGGTCGTTCGTAGGTACTTAAAAAGTTTAATTTAACCTGTTGGCGGAATTAATTTAGTGCATACTTAATTCTACCAATGGGCTTGTCGTTAATGAAGTTTACGTATTGCAGAATGGTAAGTGCACTAATTTTGCCAATGATTCTGGCAAACAAACCATTCGTTATTTTCGCGTAGTTCCTGATGACCAGGAACTGGTCTGTAAGTTGAGAGAATATTGTCTCAATCCTCTTTCTTGCCTTTGCAAACGGGATGAATGTCGGTTTCCAGTCCTTTTGGTTGAGCCGATACGGACACTCCAGTCTTATGTGTGCGGTTTCGAACAAGTCAAGCTGTACGTCAGCTCCAATATACCCTTTGTCACCATAGATGCTACAGTCGTGATAAGTATGTTTTACATCCTTCATATAATGGAGGTCAGCTACACTTGCCTTTGACAGATCATAGGAATGGATAACTCCACTTAACCCACAGAGAGCGTGTAACTTATAACCAAAATAATACGTATTTTGCGAAGCACAGAAGCCGAAGTCGGGAGCTTGCGAGAAATTTTCGGTACGCCCCATCTTGCAACGTTTTCCTCTTGCAACCCTACAAACCTCTATCGGCTTGGAGTCAACAAAGAATTGTTCCTCTCCGCCATCCATTTCCATGGCAATCCTCTTGCGCAGTTTCTCACACAGGCCTGCCGTTTTCTTCCGGTGGTCATTGAACCGTCTCCTTGATATGAGATTGGGAATGCAGTCCTTGTACTCTTGCAATTTATAGTCGAACAACCACTTCTCACTATCAATGCTCTCGGTCTCTGCCGTCAGGGATAGCGCCACCACTTCCAAATCCGAAAACTTGGGAACAGGACCACGACGTGGAACATTACCCGATTCATTGACGAGATTTTCAGAGAATTGCTTGCATATCTCAAGTATTTTGACGAATTTTGTATAAAGGTTGTACATACGATGGTTTGGACTTAATGTTTTGAATACCACTAAGTTACTAAAAATCAGCGACATGTACAACTTTTAACTCATATTTATCAACTTAAATTAATTCCGCCAACGGGTTCCTCCATGGTAATATGGGCGGTGATGCTTTGGCTAATCTGGTTTCTGGCAAATCAAACTTCAGCGGTAAGATGCCTTATACTTATCCGAAGGAAATCAATTCTCTTGCCAACTACGATTTCAAGAAGAGCGAGGAAGTGGGTACTATGGAAGGTGCTTACGACTACAATGCGAAGATTACCCAGCAGTGGGGCTTCGGACATGGTTTGAGCTACACCTCTTATCAATATAGCAACCTGAAGGTTTCCCAGTCTGACTTCCGCCACGGCGACATCATCAAGGTGAGCGTGGATGTGAAGAATACGGGCAAGGTGGCAGGCAAGGAGAGTGTTCTCCTGTTCAGTAGCGACCTTATTTCCAGCATGGTTCCTGATGGCCGTCGCCTCCGTGCTTTCGATAAGATAGAGCTTCAGCCGGGAGAAACCAAGACTGTTACTTTCGATTTGAATGCCGATGATCTTGCTTTCGTAGGTTATGATGGCAAGTGGGTATTGGAGGAAGGCGATTTCAAACTGATGATTGCCGACCAAAGTGCCGATATCCATTGTGAGAAAACTTATCAGTGGCAATCGGCTAACCGATAACCCAATCATATAAATAGTAAAGTGAGTTTATAAAGGAGTGTACCCATTTTGTGGTGCACTCCTTTTTTTGATGATAATTGTAGTCTTATCTAAGCCATTTATGCCTTATTCAAAGCTTATGTGTTGGCATCTCCTTTCCACAACCCATGCAGGTTGCAATACTCGCGAGCCGATACCTCTTTGGCATCTGTTAGGAAGATTGCCTCTGGCTTCTCGCCTGGCTTTAGCTCATGGCGAAGTACATCGGTAGGAGTGAGCAACTCTATCCATTGGATATAATGCTCTGGGAGCATCGGATGCTCTACGCTTCCCACCTTTACACGATAGCCGCCCTCGATCGGTTCTATAACGGGCACATGCTTCTCCTTTGCCGCATCCGTTGTGTTCTCCTTCATCAGTTTCATGGGCTGACCGCAGCAACTGAGCATGGCTCCAGGATTCACTACCTCTACCACGTTGCCACAAACCGTGCAACGGTAGATTTCTCTTGTCTTAGTCATAATCGTTCCTCCGAAAATTTAGAAAATTAAATGATGTCTTTATTCTTTGATGAATGTAAATATACTCATTTTCTGCGAGTTACACAAACTTTAGAGCCTTTTTTATTCCAAAATAAAGTTAAATCTACACCTTAGACCGAGGGTTGAGTCGATTACAGATGACAATGTGGCGTCAAATTGCTCCATAACCCGAAAATATTTCTCCAAAAGGAGTGTGTTTCTCAAGTTTTATTTCTATCTTTGCTATGTCTATCGTCAGATTCTCTTGTTTGTTTTGCAACACTAAGATAAGTGAAAAATCTGAAATGGCAAAAAATAATTTTTATACTATTATGAACATTTGTATTTTTGTTGGTGCACGTCCCAACTTTATAAAGGTGGCTCCCATTCTTCGTGCAATGGATGCAGCTGGAGTAGATCACAGCCTTGTGTATGCAGGACGTGAAGACGATCCTACCCTTGAGGCATCATTGTTTGACGACTTGCAGATGTCGCGCCCTGATGTCTATCTTGGCGTAGACTGCGAGAACCTTAATGAGCTTACTGGACAGGTGATGTCGGCATTCGAGCGCTATTTGCAAGAGAATAAGACAGATACTGTAATTGTAGTAGACGACCTTGCGTCTACAATGGCTGCGGCTATCGTAACCAAGAAGCAGGGCATACGTTTGGCTCATCTTGTGGCTGGTACACGCTCGTTCGATATCAACATGCCTAAGGAGATAAACCGACTCGTGATAGATGGATTGTCTGACCTTCTATTTACAGCAGGTATAGGTGGCAGCAGCGCCGCTACTCGTGAGGGAGCTGAATCATCTAAGATTTATCAGGTGGGCAACATACTGATGGACACATTGCGCTTTAACCATCAACGCTTTGTTCGTCCTGCCGTTATGGACGAGTTGCAGTTGACCGAGAACAACTATATCGTTTTCACCCTAAACCGTAAGGCTCTTATTGTCCAAACCGATGAGTTGCGCTCGCTATTGCTAAGCATGATGTCGCATGCTGGCGACATTCCAGTTGTGGCTCCGTTGCGTAAGTTGGCTGCCGAAGCTGTGCAGAAGATAGTCAACGAAAATCCTCTGCTCTTTAACGGACTACACATCGTTAGTCCGCTCGGCTACCTTGAGTTCGGCTATCTCACAGCCCATGCTCTCGGCATTGTTACCGATTCGGGCAACGTGGCTGAAGAGGCAACGTTCAATACCGTGCCTTGCATCACGCTTAACAGCTATACCGAGCATATCGAGACAGTTAAGACCGGCTCTAATGTGCTTGTAGGCGAGGACCCCGTACTGCTTGGCGAGGAAATGACTCGTATGGTAAATGGCGAGTGGAAGCATTGCGGCATTCCGGAACGCTGGGACGGACGTTCGGCTGAGCGAATCGTGCAGACGTTGGTGGAGTAGAAGGCACAAGCCCTACCCCCAGCCCTCCCTTGTAGGGAGGGGAGTGGTATGATTTGAGTATGCTTTTTAAAATATTTGCTTATGAACAACAACAGATCCATTTTATGCTCTGCGCTGATAGCATTGAGCATTGTAGTCCTTGGTTTCTGTATCAAGGGCGGTATTGACAATTTTGCCAATAAGGACCGCAAGGTTGCTGTGAAGGGATTGGCTGAGAAGGAAGTTGATGCCGACAAGGTGACGTGGCCTATTGTCTCGAAAGAGATAGGTAATGAGTTGCCTGAGCTTTATACGCGTCTTGGCAACACTCAGTCGAAAATCAAGCGTTTCCTTATTGCCAACGGCATCAAGGCTGGGGAGATAAGCATTAATGCTCCTAAGGTTATTGACCAGACTGCCGACCAGTATAGCGACAATCGTCGTACCTATCGTTACAACATAACATCGGTCATCACCGTAACATCGCGTAACGTGAAGCTTGTGCGTTCAATCATTGCACGCCAGGGCGAGTTGCTTAAGGAGGGTATAGCCATTGTTGATGGCGGTTGGGACAATCCCGTCAAGTACGAGTATGTATCATTCCGCGACATGAAGCCTAAGATGATGGAGGAGGCAATTGCTAATGCAGAGAAGACAGCCGAGCAGTTTGCCAAGAACTCGAAGAGCAATCTCAACAAGATTGTATCGGCCGACCAGGGACAGTTTTCTATTGAGGACCGCGACCAGAACACTCCGTACATCAAGAAAGTAAGAGTGGTAACTACAATAGTCTATTCGTTGAAGGATTAATATGCAACCACGACATAGAGACAATTACGAATTTCTCACGCAGGCACCCGTATCACGTGTCATCCTCACGATGGCAGTGCCTACAATTGTCTCTATGCTTGTGACGTGCCTTTATGTTATTGTCGATACCTACTTCGTCGGTCAGCTCAACACACAGTCGACTGCCGCAGTCGGTATCGTCTTTCCCTTGATGTCGCTTATTCAAGCCATAGGCTCTTTCTTCGGACATGGCAGCGGTGTCTATATGTCGCGCGAACTTGGCGCGCGTCGCACCGACAATGCCTCGTCGATGGCCACTACCGGATTGGTTTATGCTTTGCTGACAGGCATTGTGATTGCCATCCTTGCATTATTCTTCTTGCGCCCACTCTCACTATTGCTTGGTAGCACAGCCACCAGTCTTCCATATACCGAGCTATATATGGCTATCATATTGCTTGGCACTCCTTTTCAGATGGCCTCATTCACTCTTAACAGCCAATTGCGCATGCAGGGTAATGCCCGTTATGCAATGTGGGGCATCATCAGCGGAGCTTTGCTCAATGTCGTGCTCGACCCCATATTGATATTCGCTTGCAATCTTGGACTGCGTGGAGCTGCGCTTGCTACCGTCATCGGGCAGTTGGTTAGTGTTGCCGTGCTGCTTGCAATGTATCATCTTCGTGCTACTGCTGGGGTGCGTCTTCGTCCGCGATACTTCTCTCTGCATTGGCATTATGTGCGTGAGATAGTATATGGCGGTTCGCCTTCGTTGTCGCGACAGGGATTGGCAAGCATCTCTGTTATTCTTCTTAATGTTGCTGCTGCTGGTTATGGCGATGCCGCCGTGGCTGCTATGTCAATAGTCAGTCGTGTCACAATGTTTGTAATGGCAGTTATCGTTGGTCTTGGACAAGGTTTTCAGCCTTTCTGTGGCTATTGTTTTGGAGCAGCCCTGTACAACCGTTTACGTCATGGCTTTTGGTTTACTGTGCGTGTAGGTTTCATCTTTCTGTTGTTCTTTTCAGCAGTATTCTTTTGCTTTGCCGAACAGACCATAGCCGTTTTTCGCGATGACGCCATTGTCATTGCCATTGGAAGTACGGCGTTGCGTTGGCATCTTGCCGTCTATCCGCTCAATGCCTACATCATGGCTGGCAATATGATGCTGCAGACCACGCGTCGTCCCATACGTGCCAATGTGCTTTCGTCGGCTCGCAAGGGTCTTGTTTTCATTCCTTTTATACTTATTCTTCCGCATCTATTCGGACTTATGGGCATTGCCATGTGTCAGGCGGTGTGCGATGTAGTCACGTTTATCATTGCTATTCCGATAGTGCGTAGTGCATTCCGTGAAATGACATAAAATTGGAATAATGTTCCATTTATGGTAAAATAAGTTTAAAAACGTCTGAAATATAGTTGCGAAACTTGCAAATGTCAAAATTAATCGTTATATTCGCAATATCTTAAAAACTAAAAAAGGGTGAAGTCTCACATCTCCAGTATTAATCTAAAATGGCCGACAATGAGACATAGGCCAGAATGGGAGGATGGCATTATGAGAACAACAAAGAGAGTGTATGATTTTGAATCATTTGAGCTCGACAATATCTACAACGAAGAAGACGATCGTCAGTTTCGTGTGGATCGTATAGATTCATCCATTTGGTATAATTAATCATGTCGCTATGATTGATTGACTATGTACAAATCATCTTTAGAACATTTCCCAAAGAGAACGAGTAACCCACACCCCGCAAGCACTCGCCCTCTTTGGGGATTTCTTTTTTTATAACATCTGATTCTTCATACATCTATTGAATATACCGTACGACCTCATCTGTCGGTCGAACTCGTTTTCTGTCATCACTACTGTATATTTATTCTTTGGATAGCGTTGTTTCATGCCGTTGATTTTCATTGCCAGCGTTTCAGCCATATTGCCGTCGATGCAGGCAAACAGATGAGCAATGTTGAACACAACGAGTCGCGACGGCAGACAGCATTCTTCTGTTTCATTTTCAGACTTCAGAATGTCAGCAGCCTCGTCTATGCTATTCGTAAACCTATGTTCAACGTTCGCCCATTGCTTCTTGCTTGGCTGTTGATTGCAGATTTGACGCTCGTCGAACAGCCTTTCTCCCATACGTAGCATTTCTTCTGACGTGTCCACTCCAACATATTCAATCTTGGTCATTTCTGCTGCAAAGCGCTGGGCGAAGGCAATGCCGTAAGTAGCCGGACCGCAACCTATGTCAATCATTACAACATGCTTGCCACAACTCTCAGCCATCTTCATTATGCTCTGATACTTCTCACGCCACACGGTTTCGGCTTCTTTCAAGTATTGCGGCATGTAGTAATGACAATACATTCTTACTTGGTCTTCGGCAGACACCACTACAGACTTGTCAATCTGCCTGTTGTAGGCGGTCTGTGGCGTTTCAAAGTCATGTCGTCCGTGGTTGATAATTGTCTTCTCGAAATCCTCGCCCAGTCCAAGAAGCCCATTGCTTGCTGCTGATACCTCAAGTTCTTTAACCTTGAATTCGCCTTTGCAATACTCTATAGGTGGAATGTCGAAGAAACAATCCTTGTCTTTCAGATACATCAACAGCTTGTAGAACGTGAAGTTCTCCATCAGAATGTCGGCATTACCCACCATTAGCAGTTGCAGTCGGGCGCGTGTCATGGCTACATTCAGCTTGCGGTCAATCACCATTCCGTCCTCCACGAAAACGTTGTTGGTGAGGAAGTTCAGCTGATTGTATTGCTGCACCGTGAATCCGTAGATAATGTAGTCGCGCTGACTGCCTTGATATCTCTCTACCGTGTCGATGGTGATATTGTGCAGTACGGCAATGCCCGACTGGTCGATGGCGTTGCGCACAGTAGCAATCTGGTTGCGGTAGGGCACAATGACACCTACAGTCTGGTTTTCGTCAAACCATTCTTTGGTCTGCCTGTAAATCTCGACTACCGTTGCAGCAATCATTTCTGCTTCCACCTGGTTTGTCTTCACCGAAGCAGAAGTTCTTGGGCGTGGTGCTGACACGAACGCCACACGTCGCATACTCAACAGTTGTGCTATTCCGTTGGTGGATGCTGTCGGACTGTACGGCAACGTCTGATGATGCAATGGCACCACTTCAAGGCGGTTGCCGTAGAAGGCATAGTTGGCAAACTCGGATATTGTCTGGTGCATACGTCCCTGACGCGTTAGCATATAGACATAGCGCGGGTCGTAGCCCTCATCGGTCTTGAATTGCGCCAGCAACCGTTCGAATAGCGATCGGCGGCAGTCTGTAAGATTGATGTCGCGCAACAAGGGTTCGTCAACAGCCGATTCCTCCTGCGTCTGTTGTACAACGGCAGGCAACTGCTTGTGGTCGCCTATCAGTACAAAGCGTTCTATGGCATTTCTGCCTCCCGACTTGGCGCTGAGCAGGCCAATCAGGTGTGGCTCCAGAATCTGTGACGACTCGTCGATAATGGCAAGGTCGAAGTGTTTTATCTTAAAAAGGTGGATGTTGGCGTTCAATGCTGCAGTTGTAGCACAGAACACACGCATTTGGTCTACCACCTCCTTTACCTCCTTGCCCGTACGGCATAGCTTCACTCTGTTGCTGAGCAAGTGGTCATGAAAAGCCTCGTCGCAGTTCAGTTCCGAACCTATGCGTATGAAGTCGATGTTGCTCTCCACCAGTTTCGAGCACATTTCGTCCACAGCACGGTTGGTGTACGACAGCAATACTATGTTCGAATGCTCATCGGTGAGTTCTTCTTTCAGTATGTTTAGCAGTCCGAACGAAGTCTTTCCAGTTCCCGGAGGACCGATAACCAGAAATATGTCGCGCGACTGCTTGGCTCTTTCCACCAGGGTGTTAAACCTCCCGTATTCGCCACGCATGTGTATGTGTTCGTCTACGGTAGGCATGCGCTGGCTCAGTATCAGGTCGCGGCGCTCCTTATTTGCTGACAGAAAACTGTGCAGTCCGCTGTACAGAGCGCGTGACGACGACTCAAACATGTCGTGCTCTATAGCCCAACGAGTGCCCTCGGGTGCATCAAACACCTGTCGGTCGGTTTGTGAATTGCGCAGCACAACCTCTACGCCCTTTGTCGTGATTTCCTTTATCGAAGCGCGGTTCACCATCTGGGCGCAGGCGTTGGGCACGTTGCCCTCCATATATGGATAGACAATAACGATGTCGCCCTTGCGGAAATTGGATGTGTCGGCCGACTGTTCCATGTCAAACTTCAGTTTCAGACTCTCCACCATTCCATCGGCTGAGAGTCCGAATTCCTCAATCGTCATTTCCTCATATATATTGCCTGCCGCCCGCTTGTCCTCAAGAGTGTCGAGCCAGATGGCTGCAAATCCACTGTCGTCCTTGGTCTTGTTGCCCACCTTGGCAAGCAGATGTTCGCGTTCCACGAATTTTAGGAATCGGAAGTAGTATGTCCGCTCCAGTTCTGTAGCCTCATGTATTGGGCGTAGTATGTTCTCTAGTTCGGGTCGTGTCCATTCCTCCCACAGCCGTCCGGTCACTCCCTTGCGGTTGAGTTTGTCGGCTGTCAGATTGCGCAGTACGCTTATGCCCATATTGCCGGGTGTAAGGTCGGTCCACGTGAGCAGATTTCGCATGCGTATTGCTCGCAGCGTCAGTTCCGGCAGATTGGCAATCGACACCAGTCCCTCGGTATATTTGGAGTATAACAGCATAAAGTGGCGCAGCTGGTCGGAGTGTTTCTTGAACTCGTAGTTGAACAGGGCACGATATAGCGACAACTGTACAAGATGCTTCTCTTGCGGCACAGGTCGGTTGGGATTGTATTCGGGCGACGAGAAAGGCACAAATTCACCCTTGCCCGACTTCTGCTCTATTATCGTGGTGCGTCCTTCCTTCTCGTGCAGCAAGTCGAGACGTCCCTGTATACCGAGCACGTCGCTGAAGAAGGTAGGCTCCAGCACCACAGCCTTCGGGTCGTACTCGTCCACTTCCTTGGGCAGGTCATTGCCTATGAGTTTCTGTATGTTCTGTTTCTGTTGGCGTGCGTCCTGGTAGAACTTCTGCACCGTAGCCTGGTCGTTCATGTCGTCGCACGAAGTCAGACTTATGGTGTTGGTCTTGAAGAATTCCATAACGCCATCGCCGAAGGGCACGTTGCGGTTGTGTATCGTGTCGTCCAGAAAACGTCCTGCAAGATTACCGAGATGGATGTGCACCGTGTTGGCTTGCGGTTTCAGTCGGTTCACCATGTTCACGTATGGCGATTCGGCGTAGGTTTCGAAGCACGAGGCTATTGTCGTGATGTCTATCAGATAGTCGGGTTCGTAAATGATGAGTTCGGGCATGCACACATCCTCCTCCATGCGAATGCGCACGAGGTTGAGCTGTGTGTCTGCCGAAAGTATTTGTTTCAGATAAGTCCAGTCGCCCTTTCCTCCCAGCGTCAGATAACGGTTTTGCTGTCCGTAGCAAATCTTAAGTTCCGAAGCGTTCTGTTCTTCTGTAGCGTAAATGTAGTCGTCGTCCCACGAACGTACGATGCAGCGCAGCAGGTTAATGTCGAACTTGCTCCAACGTCCCTTGCGGTCCTTCTTGGGCAGCAGCCTGTTGAGCGACTGCGGTATAGCCGTAACTCCACACACGTAGCTCACCAGTAGGGCTGTCGACTTTATGTTGTATGCCAGCGCCTGCTCCAGTTCTTCGTTGCTCATGCTGTGCATAGCGTTCAGCTCCTTGCGCGTGTCGTGTATCAGCATAGCCGTTTCGGTAGGGATACCGTGTTGCTTCGTCAGATAGTCGAGCTTGGCAAACATACCGATGAAGTTGATGCTGTTGTGTGCAATGCCCTGATTTACCACGCGTTTGAAGATGTCGCGCAGTATGGCGTATTTCTCGCGTATGGTGAAGTCGGCTGTGCACACGTCTTCCAATTGTTCGTAAAACGACATGGCGCAGTCGGCTGTATATGCTATGTTTTCGTTTCTGTTGTTATGTTCCATTCTGTTTGCAAAGGTAGTGCAAACCTAAGACAAGTCAAAAAAATCATAAGTTCATTTTCCAAATCTTATAATCTTTATCCTTAAATCTGTAACACCTTATATAATAAAAAGCCGTAACTTTGCACTTATGGAAAAGAAAATACTCCCTGTAATGGGAATGGCATGTGCTGCTTGCAGTGCCAATGTAGAGCGCAAGCTCAAGATGATGGACGGAGTGAAGTCGGTAGCCGTATCGCTGCCTGGCCGAACTGCCATGGTAGAATACGACGAGCGTGTAGTGACGCCCAAGGATATGAAACGCATCATTGACGGTGCCGGCTATCTGCTTATTATCGATGACGAAACGCGTGTCGACGCATTGGAACGCAATGCCTACCGACAGCTGAAGCGACGTATGATACTGTCGTGGCTGTTGGCGCTTCTCACCATGTCGGTGTCGATGGGGTGGGTGAGTGTAGGTTCGCGCGATGCTGCCAACCAGGTGCTTCTCATCATAGCCTTGTTGAATATGGTGTATTGTGGACGCCAGTTCTATGCTAACGCATGGCGCCAGCTTGTACATCGCTCTGCCAATATGGACACGCTTGTGGCTCTGTCCACTCTCATCTCGTTCGGCTTCAGCGTGTTCAATACCTTTTGTGGCGAGCAGTTCTGGGGATTGCGTGGCATAGAGTGGCACACCTATTACGATGCGTCGGTGATGATTGTCACCTTCGTGCTCACAGGTCGCTGTCTTGAACAGCGTGCCAAGCGGTCGACCGCCTCAGCCATACGTTCGCTCATGGGACTTGTGCCCAAGCAGGCACACGTGGTAGTTGACGACGAAGTACACGATGTGCCGCTTGCTACTGTTGCCACACGCGATATTGTAGAGGTGCGACCGGGAGAGAAGATACCAGTTGACGGTACTATAAGCACAGGCGAGGGCTATGTAGACGAATCTATGATAACTGGCGAACCGGTGCCTGTGCGCAAGCAGTCGGGCTGTCGACTTTTGGCAGGCACGATAGTAAGCGAAGGCACTTTGCGCTTCCGTGCCGAACAGGTAGGTCAGCAGACGGTGTTGTCTGGTATAATACGTATGGTACAGGAGGCGCAAGGCTCGAAGGCTCCCGTGCAGCGTTTTGTCGACCGTGCAGCCCTTGTCTTTGTGCCTTGCGTGCTTGGAGTTTCGATACTAACCTTTGTGCTGTGGCTTGCCATAGGCGGAGCGGCAGTTCTGCCTCAGGCCGTATTGTCTGCCGTGTCGGTATTGGTCATAGCCTGTCCGTGTGCTATGGGACTCGCTACGCCTACCGCTCTGATGGTGGGCATAGGCAAGGCGGCGCAACAGGGCATTCTGGTCAAGGATGCTACAGCCGTAGAGCAACTCTGCCGTGTCGATGCACTCGTTATCGACAAGACGGGCACGCTCACCATACCTAATCGTAATGTTGATTTCCGTTCGGTTGCCGACATTCCTCTTGAGCAGCGCGAGCAGCTGAAGCCCCATGCTTCCGAGGCAATAGCCATGCTCAAGGCGCGTGGCATTGACGTGTGGATGATGAGTGGCGACCGTGAGGAGGCTGTTGCCTATTGGGCTAAGAAGGCAGGTATAGAGCATTGGCAGAGCCAGTGCCTGCCGCAGGATAAGGAGAATATAGTGCGTCGTCTGCAAGGCGAGGGTCGTCGTGTGGCAATGGTTGGCGACGGCATCAACGACTCGCAGGCTCTTGCCCTTGCCGATGTCAGTATTGCTATGGGGCGTGGCACCGACGTGGCAATGGACGTTGCGCAAGTGACGCTTATGGGCGACGACCTGCGTCGCATAGCCGATGCCTGTCAGTTGTCGCACCATACGGTAGGCATGATACGACAGAATCTTTTCTGGGCATTCGTCTACAACATTGTCTGCATCCCCTTGGCTGCCGGATTGCCGCATGTCTTCGGCGTTGATTTTCAGATAACGCCAATGTGGGCAAGCGCACTTATGGCTATGTCGAGCGTAAGTGTTGTGATGAATAGTCTAAGGTTGAAGTACAAGAAATAGAAAGCGTTGGGCAGTTGAATTCCAACTGTCCGAGAATTAAAATTCAACTGTCAGAAATAAGGACTCTTTTTGCTCTTCAAAAGGAGTCCTTTTACCCTTCAAAACGAGTCCTTTTGCAAGCCAAAACGAATCCTTTTGCTGTCCAAAACGAGTCCTTTTGAAAGTGAGAAGGACAACTATTCAAAACGTGATGTTTTTTGCTACCTCGCGGGGAAGAATTTGTTTCCTCCCGAGGTAGCGAATTTTTTCTGCCGAGACAGCAGAAAATCTCTGCCGAAACTTTAATGTACGTTGTAGTATGAAACAATATTATATTCTATGGTTCCTAATCTCTTCTTCCGACAAGCCCGATGCTTGCACTATAGTTTCTAAAGGTACTCCAAGAGAAAGGAGATTGGCGGCTATCTTTTCCTTAGCTTCTTTTTCGCCTTTAGCCATACCCTCAGCCATTCCTTCCGCAAACTTCGTCTTTTCAGCCGTCCTTATTGCATTCACTATGTCGCGGTAGGCATTGACGCTATCCTCGTACATTTTTAGTTCCTGTTTATTGAACTTGGAAATTTCAGCTTGCTCAAAAAGCCTTGTAAAGACACGCTCCTGGAGAACTGCTGGGCGTTGCATAAGTCTGGAGAGATTCTTAAGCACATACATCCATTTGTCATACATAGTCACAAGTTCCGATTCTTGCTTGTCGAACTTCGGTATCTCAACATAGATATACGTCAGTTTGTCGTAGAATATCTCGTGCGTGTCCACCTCCATCAGCTTCACCTCATGGTGCCAGCGCCTGGCATTCTCAAGCCCATCCGCAAAGTTGAAGTTCAGCAGACCGATTGTATAAACGGGATTAAGATGGAAGTTCCAGTCGCCTCCACGTTGCGCCTGCTCACGAATGGGGAACGTAGAATAATAAATAGTGCGGTCCTTAAAGAACTCCTGATACACGTTCTGCATCTCCACTATAAACTTCTCACTCTAGTCGTTCTCACAGTATACATCGAATATGGCACGGCGTGCATCGGCACGGTCGCCAAGTTGCTCTGAATTGAGATACGTGATGTCCTGAACGTTCTGCTCGCTATGAAACATAGCATTCAAGAAACTGATGAGCAACTCCTTATTAAATTCAGAGCCGAAAAGTCGCTTGAAGCCAAAGTCTGTATGTGGATTAATGTATTTCTCTACCATAACGCTGCTATTTATTATTTTATCAGCAAATATACAGCATTTTTATTGATTTACAAACATTTGCCGGCAAAAATATTCGCTTACTCAAACCACTTCTTCATCATTCTCCTTAGGAAGTCTTTGGTAATAGGAAAGCCGGAGGCATCGCCTATTACAGCGTCGATGTGGCAGTAGGGGCATTCGGCTGTCGGTTCTTCGTCGGAGATGTAGTCCGTGATTTCGGATGGCGGGAATATCTCGCAGCAGCTGAAGCAGCCGCATAGCTTCGACTGCTCCAACTGTCGCTTGTTGCGGATGCTGCAATCGTGGGCTTGGCGAAGTATTCTGTCTAGCTCCTCCTCTTCTGTCTGCTTTTTCTCAGCCTTTTCCAGATAACCCTTGAATCGTCTCTGAAGATAAAGCGGCACATGATAGTGAGGGGCGAAGACACGCAGCGACGCAACGTGCTCGTGGTATTCATAGCCGGGACCATCTATCACGGTGTAGCTGTCGTCGGTCTCGTCGAAAGGCAATTCATCCAATCCTCTCTTATCCTTAATGCTTTGGCTTTTCTCCCATATCCATTCCGTAGTAAGCGGAGTGCCTACAACGATGGCAAGCCTCACCTCGTCGCCACTATATACTTCCACAATGTCCCCCTTCTGGAATCTTATCTGTTCCGCACTTCTGCCACGAAAGGTTTGGTCGGGATGGCGGTCGTATTCGGGCGAGTCGCTTACGCCTGGGTAGTAGGTGCTGAATCCCGAGCAGCAGAAGGAGCGGTCAATAAGGTTTCCATCTCCGTCGTACATTCTTTCAGAAAGACATTCGCGGTCGTAGTGCAACAGTCCCATCGGAATCTCCGAGATATAATAGCAGAAGGTGTCGCGCGGATAGTCGTCCTCCCGCTTCATCTTTCTGCGATATTCTATGTCCTGGTGCATCAGCCTCTCAGCCTCCTCAAGGGTTGTGGCGAAGGCTTGCGGACAAAAATTGCTCACCTTGTATTTAGGATAATGCGAACGCTTCCCCTCTTCCAGCTCTTCCGTCTCTAATACTTCGAGCTTGAAGATGGCTGCCACATCCCGATGCTGTGGATGCTCAGCCAATTGTTTGAATTCGTCATAGGATAATTGTTTCATTGGAAGTATCCTCTTTGTCTTTGCTATTGATGATATTGGTGTATTTTCTTGTATTCAGTACCATCGCAGTTGGCGATAGAGATTTCCAGCACCAATCCATCCAACTGATAGTCAGTCGGGATATTGATGGCACGTCTCGCGATGTCCATTTCGCAGAAGTTGCTGCCGTCCTTTTTGCAGAGCACAACGTCCAGATAGTCTGGCATGTCTGGTATAGTTCCTGGCTCCGACATTTGTGGCTGCAACTCCCCGAACGCTTCCTTCACATACTCATAGATTCCATGAGTATATTTTTCGATGTCCACCCCTACATAGCGTGTATAGGTGTATTTGATAATGCATAAAGACATTTTACCTGCCATATTATTTTGTATTTTGTTTATCCTCCTTGTCGTCGCTATGGTCCATCACTATCTGATAATACTTAAGCACTTCTCGCGTAACTTGCACATATTTTGTCGTTGATAACCTTTTACAAAAGAGGCGACCATAAAGATCGCCTCTTTTGTTCAGTTATGGTTGATTGGTTTACTTTTCAAATGTGTTATACAATTTCAAGATGTTTTCTGCAAACCAGTCTACCAATTCGTCATCTGATTTCTCCAACGTATCAGTAACGAGCCACATCCATTTGCCTTCCTGTCTTGCACCAGGTTTCTGCTCCAAGTTAGGCAACTGAGAGAGAACATCATTCTTGGCAATGAATTCCTGCATCTTGACTTTAGCATCCTCACCACCTGTTGTGTATATGCAAACTCTGGCTGTGTTATAGCGAACGCTGTAGCCACAGTCATAAGCAAAGCCTTCGTGGGTTGGCGAATTGAAACCGATGTATGGGCGACCCTTCGGGTTGTTAATATGTGACTGCACTTTGTCTTTTACTCTTTCAACTACTTTCTCCCAAATATTGTTGCACCATTCAACATTAGCCTCTGAAGCTTCGTTGCTGGTAGCAGGAGCGTCAGTAGATTCACCTTCTGTTACAGGCTCGAAAGGTAGCTCTACTGAATTATTGTGCTTTATCAATTCCATAAAGTCATCGAAGCCTTCCTTGCCGTAGTAATCCAAGATAAGGTCACGCTCAAACTTTGCAACAGCATTGAGCACCTGACTACGAGTTACGCCATAAACAAACTCACGACCTGCCTTAATCTCATATTTTTCAACACTTTGGTTATGCAACTTTGAACACTCCAAGCAATACATATCGTTGGTCAGCAAGTTGCGGATTCTATCATCCACATTGCCGCTCATCTCTGGGTACTCAAATACATCAAAAAGCTGACATACCTCAGGGATGCCCGTACGAACCTCTTGATTGATTCGCTCCATAGCACAATCCCACATATCTTTACAGTCATCTGTCTCGGAGGTCTGACCGATTTTGAGCCAACCGCCGTCCTCCTGCTTCAACTCAGTATTCGAGAAATAATGAGAAGAAAGCCGCTTGGGACCAAATACGTAAATTAATGTTCTCTTCATTGTATATTAATTTTTTAAGTTGATCTTTTCTTTAAGGCAGAATTTCTTTATAGTAATAGTTATTATTGCTGCAGATCCTAGTACAGCATAAGGTATAGCTAACTTCCACCCAATGTCATTTCTATCACTATTTGTATTAGCACCTATTACGCAAATGATAATTATTATAGCAGCTATAATTACTTCTATTTTTACAACATTCCAAGCCTTACGCTTAGATTCTTCTTCTTTTTCGTTAGCATCTTCAATCTCATTCTCTACTTCTTGAAGCAGAAGTTTGATTTTTGGATTGTTGCTATAGTACATCTTTGCCTTGCGAATATAGCGCTCGACATTAGCTTGGTTTTCGGCAGTATTATCACAAGACTTGAATTTAACCAGTGCATCCTCCAGATGATTGAAAATTTCTTCTAAGTCTTTGCTTGATTCTGGTGTGATGAATTGGCCGCAAGATGGGCACTTGTCTGCTAAAAGAGGAATTGGAGCTCCACAGTAAGGGCATGTATTCCCTTTTCTTTGGTTCATAATAGTAGCTACTGCCTGGTCAGCCTTCTGCTGTTGGGCATCAATGTAGAGGTCAACCTCATCTAAGTTTAATCCTAAGGTCTGTGCCTTGTTCAGAAGAACCTGACGTTCTTTGGGAGAGATGATGCCATCGGTGAGGAACTCCTTGATAAGGTCGTCCAACTCCTGCGGTATTGCACCTTTCTTCTGTGCAGACTTTGCTTCCATCTCCTTCTTGCGCTTTGCAAGACGACCATTAAGCACAAGTTCAAACTCGTCAAGGTCTATGCCCATAGCCTCGGCTTTCTTAAAGAGAAGATTTTTCTCTTTGTCAGTAAGCACTCCATCTGCCAATGCAGCAGTGATGAGCGCTTCCAATTTTTCGTTGTACATAGTAATATTATTTCGTTGTTATTGAATTTTATTTATATGTCTATTAATGGTGTTTTTCGTAGAATCTTGCCTCAAGCACCATTTCCACCTCATCAGGATCTTCTCCCTCCATGACAGCACGACGCAGAACTATCTCCTTCATCTTGTCGGTCAGCTCATCATTCTCTGCTACAGAATTGATAAGCTCCTCAAGACCATCCGAGAAGAGATTGCCGGACGACTTTACTATCTGAGGCTTAGCGATTGATTCTGACTGACTTTCTTCTTCATTATCATCTTCATCTTCTTCTACCTCGATATCTACGTCCTCTGTATCTTCTTCTCCGTACTCTTCATCTTCTTCATCTTCTTCATCTTCATCATCGCTCATGTCCTCCGGAAGTGGTAACGGAGACTGTGGTTCGTACGGACCATAGAAGTCAAGCATGTCTTCTGGCATCTTTCTTAGTTTTATTTCAGAATCGGTTCTCTGTAAAAGTTGCGCATAGTATGTGTACAGTTCCGCTGGCACATACAATGTCTCCACGCTATAACTCAAAGATTCTAAATCCGTAATCTTATTAGTATAAAGATACAACTCGGATATAGTGCCATCTTCTATTGGATATCCCAATTTCTCCACCGAATTCGGAATAAATACTCTCCTTACTCTCTTGCCACCTGCGAAGTTGTCGCCAACAATCTCCACTCCTTTAGGAATTATTACTTCTTTAATTCGATCACAGCCAGATAACAATTCATCTGGTATTTCCTTGAGTAATGTTACTTTAGAGAAATCCACCTCTTCCAAGTACTTCTCCTTTTCATAGAAAACACAACCCGATAATTTTTTCAAGGTAGAAGGGAAAACGACTTTACAAATTCCTTCATATCCATCCAAAGACTCATCATCAAGGGATGTATATCCTTCGTCAATAGTCAACACACCATCTTCGAATGTCCCCAACTTGATTTTAACATTTTCGTCATCAGATTTGTCATCATCAGTATTGAATAGGTCATGTTTGGTTTCTTGCAAATTCTTCAAGGCCTCGTTCTTTACATCTTCCAGACGTTCCCCAACAGTCTTTGCAATATCATCGACCATTTTTTTGAATATTCCCATACTATAACATCTTTAATGTTTGTTACTTTTGTTTTTAACTATTTGGAAACTTTACATCCCTGGCATCTGCGGCGGCATTCCCGGCATCTGCGGAGCTGTGCCTTGGAACAACGGGGCGAGTTCTGCCACGTTGCCAGCAAACTCCCATTGCGCCATGCCGTTCTTCCATACGTACGACTGCTGGGTGAGCTGACCTTGCTGAACGAGTTGCTGCAGCTTGTTCCAGTCGCACGGACCATACTGCTGACCGTTTATGCCGATGAAGTATTGCACCTGAGGAACGGCTCCCTTACCTGGCATCTGCGGCGCACCACCCATGCCCGGCATCTGCGGAACGCCACTCATCTGCCCCATACCGCCCATAGGCTGCTGACGGAAGGCATTGATGCCGTTGTCCATAGCGTTGTTCAGCACGCCGGCATTGAGGTTGGCTTGGTGAGCACCCATAAAGGTCTGCTCGGTCTGCAGGCGAGAGGCACGCTGCATCTCCTCACGCTGAATGCGCATTGTCTCGCGCTGGTTCTCAAGGTTCATGCGCTGCAGTTCCTCCTGACCGCCGAGGTCGAGTTCCTGCTTTCTGCCCATAGCGTCCAGATTAAGAGACGACTGCTTGCGGAGCATGTCCTGCTGCAGGTCGTTGTTAAGGTTGAAGTTAGAGATTTGAGCATTGTGCTGAGCCATCATGCGCTCCTTCTCCAAGTCGGCAGTAAGGGCTTTCAGCTCGCGATAGCCACGGCTCTCCTTGTCGATGTTGATGCTCGTGATGTCAAGGCTGCGGATGGTGATGCCGAAGAGCTTCTCCACCTGCGGCATTACACGCTGCTGCACCAGCTCGCTTATCTCCATAATCTTGCGCTCAATCTGAACCACCGGAATCTGAGCGTCTATAGGAGCATTCACCACCACGCTCTTGATGAACTTGGTGAGCTGACCACGGAGCTTGTTCTTGAAAGTCTCGTCGCTGTAAGCCTCGTTGCGGTTAACGCTATGGAAGAGGTCCATATCCTCAATGGCATACACAACGGCGCCATGTACAGCCACGGGCACACCATAGTCTTGCAGACGCGGGTCGAACACGTCGAAGTAAGGAATGGCAAAGTTCACCTGACTGCCCTTGCTCAGATTGCTGAGGTTGGTCAGATTGGTCTGTTCCACTTTTCTTGCAGCCTCTTCCGCTGCCTGTCTCTTTTCTTCTTCCACTTCGCGGGAAGACTTAAAACCAAAGAATCCCATAATATTATTTCAGTTTTTAATTATTATTACTTAGATTTCGCAAGCGAAAGTAGTTATTGGAAGTTATTGGAAGATAACTCGCTTCGCTCGTGAAGTTAATGGACAAATGTCCTATTGTTTAAGCAATAAAGCTATTGTCCGTTCGCTCGGCTTTGCCGCTTGCTTAAGCAAGAACTTCTTGAACGACCAAAGGGAGTGATAACTTCTTTAATCCCATTAACTTCTGAACTTGCGAAAGTTCAATTTTTTAGTTGTGTAAATTCTCTTTGTCTTGCCCTTCGCATCCACCTCCACAAAGGTGTCGGCACCATACTGTCGGTTAGGGTCATGATAGTTGAACGAGTAGCCCATCTCGTAGTTGCCGTCGATGGTGGGTCGGCTGAATTGGTCGATGCTGTCCAGCGTCTGCGGGTTCAGTCCCAACTGCCGATAGAGATGCTGTTCCACCATCGTTCGGATGGCGTTCAGGTTGTCGTCCACATATCCGCGTATCTGGTCGATGAGCGACTGGCTGTTCACGTCTTTCTGCATCAGTCGCTGGCGCATGGTCTTCCTAAGCGGCATTCCGTCAGCCTTTACTGCGGCAGGCGGCATGGCATCGTTACGCAAAGCCGACTCAATGACATGGTCGCTGCGACGCACATGAAGCATCGGGTTGCCATAGAGGCAGAACATCAAGGCTGTGCTCATAGAGAAGCAGTCGTCCTCTATATTGCGGCACATATTGAAGTAGTCGCACTTGGCTTGCAGCAGGGCCTTGCCTCCCGTCATTCCCTTAAACTGATAGAGAGGATAAAGGCGCATAAGCACCTCACTGCCCGTACCCGGATTGAGTATCAGCTCACGCACCTCGTCTGTCTCCCCATTGCTGAACATCGGCACTGACACGAGCGAACCTGTATAGAGCAATACGCCTCCTCCATAGAGGGCGCTGAGCAACATCGAGTCGTTGCGTTCGTAACCGGCATATCGGGCACCGAAGCATGCCACGGTGTTGAACACCCTTGCCTTGCCATGACTTAGAAGCGAAGGATTGAAGGCTTCTGCCTCGCTATAGAATCCGCACATGCCCTTTGCGTCGGCACCATGCAGATTGAACATCAGCATGTCGGCATTGTCCAGCGACTTGCAGTAGATGCCGAGGCTTTCGGCGTCTTGCGTCAGCAGCTTAGGACTGATATACATTCCGTTGCGTATGAGTTCGGGGTCGTCGTTGTTGTAAAGTAGCGGCAGGTGCTGGGTCATCGTGCAACTGGCTGGAATCCAGTCGCGATTGCTTATCATCAACACATTGCCTACGGGTATTCCGTCGCCGTACATACCGCTGATATTGAAGTAAGCACCGAGGTCGCTGCGTATGTCCGTACTGAGTTTTCCGTCTTCCAACGGCAGTCGAGCCACATTGTTTCGGGCGCATCCTACGGTGAAGTCGGAGTCGCGATTGTCCAGCAGGTCCACGATGTAGGTGCCTTCAAAGGCATAGCATGTGTCGGTAGGAATCCGTTCGCTGCCATACGGCCACGGGTCTTCCACACGCGGAATAGGAATGACGTCGTCGCCACCTATTATAAACAGATGCAAGTCGGCACCTGCTGTCAGCTTGTTTTCGGCTATGCAGCGCGACACCGCCTCGTTGCATTCTATCCATGATGGAGGCTCATTGGCAGAGTCCATTCCGTATTGGGCAATGTCGAGGAATGTCCAGTACATCCGTTGGTCGTAGGCGTTCTGTATGAAGTCGTTGAAGACGTCATACACGTCCTGCGTACTGCATCCGTATTTTCTTGCCAAGGCATTGGCGTTGGTAAGGATGATGCCATAACGGTCGTCCAAGGCATCGGCTGCGGGCTGAGGAGCCGACTTGCTTTGTCCTGGCATCGGCGGCACAGCAGAAGCTTTCGGCATCGGCGGAGGAGTAGCAACTCCCAATCCCATGTTGTTGGCAGCTTGCAGAGGATTGAAGCCACGCATCTGGTTGAGCTTCACGTTCTGCGCATTAAACTTCGGCATGGGTGGAGGCGTGGGCATCTGCGGAGGCACAGCCATCTTGCTCTTCTCCTTGGGTTTTAGCTCGGCAAGGGTGGTGTCGCAATAGAACTGATACCATTCTTCGGGCTGTGGCTTGTCCTCAAGCATCTCCTTCACGGCGTACCACAAAGCACCCAAAGGCTCGCTCATTCCGTTCTGCACGGCTTGGTCGAGATATTGCAGGGTCTGCTGTCGGTAGTAATCCTGCTTGCCGTTCTTGTGATAGTCGGCAAGATTGTCGAGAGCCATCAGCAGGGCAATGTCGCCTTGCGGACAACCGAAGCCGCCCATTCTTGGCAGGAGCACGGTGGCATTGTCCACGTTGCCTGTCTTGATGAATGCCACATGCGCCCAGAAGAGCTGCCAATAGTTGTCGGTGCGCGAACCGAAGAAGGCAAGGGCGCACTTGTCGGGATACATCGAGGCAAGCAGCAGATGATAGTAGAACTGGATGTTGTTGTCGGCCGTCATCACACGAGCCAACTGCTCCAGACCATTAAACTTGCGTTGCAGGATGTCCGTATGGTTGGTCTGTATGGCATTAAACACCTCGTTAAGAGTCTGCTCTGTCAAGAACTCGTTGCCCTTGCTGCCTTGCATCACGCTGATGTTGCGGCGCACTTGGTCGATTATCTGCGAGGCACGCATCGGAGCTATTTGCCATTGTATGCTCAGCTGGTTCAGCTCAGCCAAACGCAGATTGTCCAGCTTGCCGTCCACCAGACGTTCCTGCACGGCTTCGAGAAAGAGGCGTTCGTTCTGCTGATAAATCTCAGTCTGCGTCTTCTGCGCCTCATATACAGTCTTGTTGTTCACCGTACTGTTGTTGGTGGTGTTGGTCGTGGTGGTATAGTTGTTTTGCGTATTGTGTGAGTCGGTATGTATTCCGCCTACCACAGCCGCGTCGCCATCAAGTTTTATGTCGCTCATAGTCTTTTCTGATTTTTAGTTTTTACCATTGAAACGGAGCACCACAGTCAGGGCAGCATGGTGTGCCTTGCGCTATGCGGATGGTGTGTCCGCAGTTATAGCATTGACATTCTATCAAGTCCTGCTGAGGAGCTGCTTCTTGGGGAGCGGTCTGCTGAGGAGCTTGCTGACTGGCTGCATTGCCGCCTATTCCTCCGTTAAAAGCGTTCAAGTTGTTGGCAGCAGCCGAGCTTACCTGCGAGATGTTGTTCATTGCCACATCCTGAGTATGGTCTACGCGGTCCTGCTGTCGGCGGTTGTCCTCTTCCAGCTGGCTTATACGCTGCTGCTGTTGTGTCTGCTGAGCACCGCTAATGCCGGTGGCAGTATCCTTTATCATGCCAGCCATCTTCATCATCGCCTCCATCTGCGCGTTGCTGTTCTGCTGCTGCATCTGTAGCATCTGCTGCATCATGGCTTCCTTCTCGGCAGCGGTCTTTCGCAAAGCGTCGGCTTCCTTCTCGCCATTGTAGGCGTTAGCCATTGCCACCTGTGCGTCTGCGGTGAGGTGAGAGAGCTGTGCTGCACGTATCTGTTCTGCCGTCATATTGGCAAACTGGTTGTCGCGATTGATCTGCTCGTTGCTTTGTATCGTAGCTACTGTCTCTTCGTGCTGATACTTCTGTTGGTCAATCTGAGCCTGCATCTGCGCCATCTGCTGCAGCTTGTCCATCTGACGTTGGTGACGATTGGCTTCCAGTAGGTCGTCGTCCATCTTCTCCTGACGGTTGCGCTCGTAGGCAAGGCGGTCGTCCTCCAGTTTCTCGTTGCGTGCAAGCAGATGGTCTTCCTTATCCATTTCGCGCTGACGCATAAGTTGCTTGAAGTCGTAGTCGTCTTCTTGGGTCTTGCGGTCACGCTGGCGGTTGTATTCCTTTTCCTCCTGCATCCACTGGCGCTCACGCTCTTCGTCTTCGATGCCCCAGTTGCGGCGGCGCTCTAAGTCTTTGCGTTCCCAGTCATGGTCGGTGCGCGAGTCGTCGAGAGCCCATTCTGCCTTAAGGCGTGCTGCGTCGATGTTCTGCTGACTCTGTATGCGCATTATCTCCGTTATCTCCTCACGCGGAATTCTCTTATGTGCAAGTTCGTCTTCGAGCACCTCCATCTCCTCCTGCTTCACGAGGCGGTTGCGGCGAAGGTCTTCCAAAGCCTCAAACTCTTCCTCCTCGGTCTTTGCCTCACGTATGCGCTTCTGACTTTCAAGCATATGGACAAACTGGTCAAGCTCGTCGTCATGCAGAAGCTGGTCCATATTGAGTTTCTGGAGAGCATGGCGCAGTTCTTCGGCGTTCTTTGCAGAAGCTATCTGCTGTGCATTAGCCTCCACCTCCATACGGTTGCGGAATTCGCCCGTGCGGTGCATATAGTCGAGCTCCTTCTCCGTATTATATAGCTGGCGCTCCACCTGACGGAAACGCTCGAAGTCCTTATTGTTGTCGGTGATGTTCAGCACCTGAGTGCATTCTATGCCATACACCTGCTGATTGATGGTCTGACGTATATGTTCTTTCAGCGCGTTGACCATGTCGATGGTCAATCCGCCCTGCTCGTAGTTCTGATTGCGCAGCTCCTGTCGCAACAGGGTCTCAACAGAGCCGTTGAGCAACTGCTGCAGCTCTCTTGTAGTAATGCTGTTGCGGTCGGCAAGATAATTGGTGGCAAAGGCATGGATGTCATTGATGCTCATCTGGAGCGACACGCCTATCTGCACATCGTGCATGCCAATCGGTATGGTATAGGGCTGGAAAGCAAGTTCGTCCTCATCGTTCATTGCTCCGCCGAATGTGAGCGTGATGAAACGGTTGCTTACAATATATACTGACAGGATAGGTGGCTGGGTGATGCGGGCTAAGATGCGTGCATAATTAAGCTGACGCTTCTTGGCTTTCTCCTTCTGCTCACCCTTCTTCTCGCCGAAGATGATACGACCGAGCCAACTGAAACCTCTGCCCACTTCGCCCACAACGCCGAGTTCGCGGAATGTGGGCTGAGCCTGACGTTTGCGGTCGCGCTCACGCTTTTCGGCTTCAGCCATGTCTTTCTCTGCCTTATCAATAGCCGCTTTAATGGCAGCCTGCTCCTCTTCCAACGACTTATAGAATAGGTAGGCACCAGCCGAAAGTGTTGAAACCAGCTCGCCATTAGCAAAGATGATGGCTGTGCAACCCTCCTGCACGATTATTCCCTTGAGTTTTTCTATCTCGTCGAGTTCGCGCTCGCTTATCTTGCGGGCTATCTCGCCGGGCTGAATGTTCCAGATGGTTCTGCCGCGCACCACGTCAACACCATCTACTGCCTCCATACTGCGACGGTCACGACTACGCTCTGCCTCGCGTTCGGCAGCCATCTGTGCCTGTTCAGCCTGCTGCTGCGCGTTTCTTGCCTCGCGTATTTCGGCATGTCCTTCAGCTGCCTGCTGATTTAGGGCCTGTCTTTGCTCTTCGGCTATCTGACGATTTAGCGCACCACCTGTCACGGCGTTAGCCACAGAACGCACGGCATTAGTGAACATTCCCTTGCTTGGTTGTGGAGATTGTGTGGTAGGGGCTTGTGGCATAACAGGTCGCTGCGGTTGTATCGGGCGCTGTGGCATAACAGGTGCTTGAGGACGCACAGGCTGTGGCACCTGAGGTTGCTGAGGTGCCATTGCCTTCAACGGTTGAGGACGTTGAGGCATGGCTGTATTTTGTGGTTGTTGTGGAGCATGAGGTTGCAAGTCGACGGGTTGTCCGCACTTGGTACAAAATTTCATTCCTGGTTGTAGCATTGCGCCACACTTTTTGCAATATGTCATAACTGTTAATATTTTTAAGGTTATGGGGCTGACTTATAAACTTAGAATACGGAACAAGCGAGAACAATAAGAACGAAGGCGACGAAAATAAACCAGAAGAATCTGACGAAGCATCCTATACATCCTGTGATTCCGCTGCCCAAGAAACCTCCTATTAAACCTAATAGTTGAATACCCCAGCCCAATAGACCAAGTACGATGAATAATAATATTCCTATAAATATAATCAGAAATATAGTTCCCATGTTTTTTTTTAAACTAAAGGTTTGTAATTATTACCCCAATTCGGGATAAAATAGCGATTAGTTGCATATGAAGACAGATACACGAGTTCTCTTCTCATGCCATCAGACATGAGCTGTATATAAAGAATCGAAAGAGATTATTCTGTCCTTAGAACAATGTAAGTTGCTTCG